>LFCJ01000753.1_pt1 | contig 21051 bp, 18 predicted proteins | sample 643141 | NCBI WGS metagenome assembly LFCJ01 (sample SAMN03766243, study PRJNA286221) | soda lake metagenome | biome: soda lake; feature: Kulunda steppe; material: water; isolation source: sample B1-Br-g2 brine of Lake Bitter-1 | place: Russia: Kulunda steppe | collected 2010-07
ATTAACAAATGAAATCATTAAAGCTAAAGAAGTAGCTGTAATAAAAACGATAGAGAAAAAATATGAAGAAAGATTGCAAGGGTTGGAAAAGAGAAAAAGTTTTACTCCTTTAAAAATAGGAATAGTAGGTGAAATATATGTTGTCTTAGAGCAATTTACCAATTTAAATCTTGAAAAAAAATTAGGGGAACAAGGCGTTTTAGTAGATAAATCTGTTTATTTAACTAAATGGATTAAAGAAAATTTATTTCCTGAAATTTTAGTAGATAATAAAAAGCACGAAGAGGTAAAAGAAGCAGCTAAGCCTTATCTAAATCACTTTGTAGGGGGACATGGGCAAGAGTCAGTTGGAGAAACTGTTCTTTATAATCGCAAAGGATATGATGGAGTAATACAACTTTTTCCATTTACTTGTATGCCAGAGATTATAGCTGAAAATGTTTTTCCGGTATTGAGTCGAGATTTAGATTTACCGATTTTAACATTATCAATTGATGAGCATACTGGAGAAGCTGGTTATGTTACTAGAATAGAAGCATTTATTGATCTTTTGAAAAGAAGACAAAAAAGTGAGGGGATAATATGAGTTGTTATCTTGGTATTGATGTAGGGTCTGTAAGTACTAATGCAGTCTTAATAAATGAAGATTCTAAAGTTGTAAAAAAAGTATATATTAGAACATCCGGTCAGCCTATCGAGGCAATAAAAAAAGCTTTAGAGGAGATTAAACAAGAAAATATAAAAATTATTGGCGTGGGAACTACAGGAAGTGCTCGTCAATTAGCAGGAGCTATAGTGGGCGCTGATGTAATAAAGAATGAAATTACCTCTCATGCTGTAGCAGCTTCACAGGAACATCAAGCTGTAAAGACAATAATTGAAATAGGTGGACAGGATTCAAAAATTATAATTTTAAGAGAGGGAATAGTAGTTGACTTTGCTATGAATACAGTATGTGCAGCTGGGACAGGCTCATTTTTGGAACAACAAGCTGCTAGATTAGATATTCCAATTGAAGAGTTTGGAAAGTTAGCTTTACAGGCAGAAAATCCAGTTAGAATAGCAGGAAGATGTTCAGTATTTGCTGAATCGGATATGATTCATAAGCAGCAATTAGGTCATAATATAGAAGATATTATTGCTGGATTATCAGAATCATTAGTGAAAAATTATCTTAACAACTTAGCACAAGGAAAAGATGTTTCCACACCAATAATTTTTCAAGGTGGAGTAGCAGCTAATGTAGGTATAAAAAAAGCATTCGAATCTGAACTAGAGGCAGAAGTAATAATACCTGAAAATTATAATGTTATGGGAGCATTAGGAAGTGCTATTTTAGCTAGAGAAAAAATGTTAGAGAAAAATAAAAGTAGTTTTAGAGGTTTTTCAGCTATTAATTTTAATTATAAAGCTCGTAGCTTCATTTGTGAAAATTGTTCTAATCAATGTGAGATAATAAATATACATTGTGGGGATAAAATTATTGCAAGGTGGGGTTCTAAATGCCCAAAATGGGAAGCAGTATAACGATAATATTAATTTGCTATTTGCAAAAAGATATGTTTTAATTAAAAATATTAGGCTATAAACTATTAAATTATTTTAACTTTGCTAGGGGGATCAAAATATGGGGAGTAATAAAGAATATCTTGCAATAGCTGCAGGAATTTTTGTGGCTATAATCTTTGGTTTTTCCTTTATGGTTACTAGCCAAGCCTTGGAAAAAATAGCATCTTTTCACTTGTTGGGGTATAGATTCTTAATAGCAGCTTTATTATTGACAATTTTAAATTTTTTAGAGATAATAAAATTAAATTATCAGGACAAAAAAATATATGCTTTAATTTTATTATCTTTTTTTCAACCAGTAGCCTATTTTATTTTTGAAACTATTGGAATTAAATTAACTTCTTCTTCCCAAGCCGGTATGATGGTAGCTTTAATACCTATATCAGTTACTATATTTGCTGCCATATTTCTTGATGAAAAGCCGAACTTTAAGCAATTACTTTTTATAATTTTTTCAGTTTTAGGAGTCCTTTTTATAGTAGTTATGTCAGGAAGTTTAGGGGCGGAAGTTAATATTTTGGGTCTGTTTTTGCTTTTAGCTGCAGTTATAGTAGCAGGTATTTATAATATTTTATCAAGAAAGTCCTCATTAACTTTTACTTCAATCGAAATTACATATGTAATGATGTGGATTGGAGCAATAGTTTTTAATCTGATTTCTACTATGCAACATTTGTATCAAGGTGAAATATTAAATTATTTTACCCCTTTATTTAAAAAAGATATTTTGATTGCAGTCTTATATTTAGGATTTTTATCTTCGGTGGGGGCATTTTTTATGATTAATTATACTTTATCTAAACTTGAAGCTTCTAGGGCAGCTGTTTTTGGTAATTTAACACCAGTAATAGCTGTTATAGCTGGAGTAGTTTTTCGTGACGAAAATATTTACTGGTTTCAATATTTGGGTGGGTTAATGATATTAGTTGGTGTATGGGGAAGTAATTACTATGGAGAATATGAAGAGCTAACGAAAGTTAAATAACTCTATTATGATAAGTATTTGACAACTTTATGTGAAGTGTGATATTCTTGTAGATGGAGTAGTTGATATTAATTATCAATTAAATATATTATTATTTTTAGAAAGGGGAAAATATTTATGAAATTACAGGGTACGATGGAGATTAATGAGCAGGGGAAATTGGAAATAGCAGGTCATGACTTAAATGAGATAGCAGATGAGTATGGTACTCCAGTCTATATTTTCGATGAAGAAGAGATTCGGGCCAATTGTAGAGCTTACAGAGAGGCTTTTGAGAAATGGTATCCGAATTCAGAAACTATATATGCAAGTAAAGCCTTTATGTCATTATCTATGGCAAAGATAATTGAAGATGAAGGTTTAGGTTTAGATGTTGTTTCAGGCGGAGAATTATATACTGCTTTAAAGGCAGATTTTCCGGTGGAGAAGATATATTTTCATGGTAATAATAAAACGCCAGAGGAAATCAAGCTTGCTTTAGATGAAGATATTGGTTATTTTGTGGTAGATAATAATTATGAGCTTGATTTATTAGATGAACTTGCAGGAAAAGCTAATAAGGCTGCGAAAATCTTAATCAGAGTTACTCCTGGGATTGAAGCACATACACATAGTTATATTCAAACTGGTCAAGTTGATTCTAAATTTGGTTTAGGAGTACAAAATGGATTAGCTTTAGAGGCAATCAAAAAGGCTAATAAAATGGATAATTTGATAGTCGAGGGTATTCATTGTCATATTGGTTCACAAATTTTCAAGTTAGAATCTTTTGCTAAAGCTGTTGATATTATGCTTGAATTTGTGGCAGATGTTAAATCTGAAGCTGGTGTTGTATTAAATGAGTTAAACCTTGGTGGAGGAATTGGAATTCCTTATACAGAGGATGAATCAAAACCTAATATTGATGAATATGCTAAAATAGTATCTGAAGCAATAAAAGAAAAATGTGAAGAGATAGATATTCCATTGCCAAAAATTATTAATGAGCCAGGGCGTTCAATTGTTGGAACTGCTGGATCTACTCTTTATGAGGTGGGTTCTGTAAAAGAGATTCCTGAAGTAAGAAAATATGTTGCTGTTGATGGTGGGATGACAGATAATATTAGACCTGCTTTATATGAAGCGGAATATGAAGCAGCACTCGTTAATAAAGCAAATCAAGATCCAGAAGAAGAGATTACAATTGTAGGTAAATGTTGTGAATCTGGTGATGTATTAATTAGAGACATTAAATTACCTAAGGTAGAAACAGGAGATTTATTATTAACTTCTTGTACTGGTGCTTATGGCTATGCAATGAGTAATAATTATAATGGAATTCCTAGACCGGGGGTTTTATTATTAAGCAAAGGTGAAGCTAATATGATTATCGAGCCAGAGAGTTATAATGATTTAATTGCTAATGATAATATTCCTGAAAAGTTAAAATAGATTATAAAAGCCGCCATCTTTTGATGGTGGCTTTTTTTATTAAAGAATTTATGTTATAATTGAAAATAGTCAAAAAATTTAGGAGTGATGGGGAAATGGAAATTATTATTAGCCATCAACAAACAGATTTTGATGGGTTGGCTTCAATGGTGGCAGCCAAAAAATTATATCCTAAAGCTACGATGGTTTTCCCGGGTAAATTAACGAATAATGCTAAAAGATTTATGTCATTATATAAAGATAGAATAGTAGTCAAGAGATCTAGTGAAATTGATAAAAATCAAATAACTAAAATAATAATGGTTGACACTGGTTTTGCTAGCAGAATTGGTGTTTTCTCTGATGTAGTTAAAGCAGAAGATGTGGAGGTTTTGATTTATGACCATCACCTTGACAATGATGAGAGAATAACTAATTCTCGCAGGTTTATTGAAGCAGTAGGTGCAACAACTACAATTTTATTAAAAAGAATTAAAAAGAGAAAACTGAATATAACTTCCTTTGAGGCAACTCTTTTTGCATTAGGTATTTATGAAGATACTGGAGGATTAATTTATAATAGTACGACTTCTGATGATGTAAGAACTGTAGCTTTTTTATTAGATAATAATGCTAATTTAGAAATAGTAGAAGAATATATTGAATATTCCTTAAGCCGAAAACAAAAACAATTATTTAACAAGTTATTAGATTCATTGTATCAGAGTACTATAAAAGGATTAGATATCAATATTTTTCAAGCAGAAATTGGTGAATATGTTCCAGATATTGCACTTTTGGCCCATAAGTTAAATGATTTACATAATGCTGATGGGATTTTTGTTATTGTAAAGGTTAAAAATAAGGTTCTAGTAGTAGGAAGAAGCAATGTTGATAATATAAATATTTCTGATATTGTAAGTCATTTTGGTGGCGGTGGTCATAATAGAGCCGGCTCTGCCACTATCAATGATCAAACTAGGGATTTAATTGATTGGCAGCAAGAAATTTTAAAGCTTATTAAAGAAAAAATAGATCCAGCTTTATTAGTTGAAGATATAATGTCTAGACCTGTAAAGACTGTTAATCCAGATACAACTATGGAAAAGGCTGATAACATAATGTTGAAGTATGGATATTCTGGTCTAGTAGTTGTAAATGAGGAAGATGAAATTGTAGGTGTTATTTCGCGGAAAGATGTAGATAAAATAAGAGGCTATGATTTATTACATGCACCTGTAAAAGGATATATGTCTACTAATGTTGTTACAATTAATCAAGGATCTTCTCTAAAAGAAATCCAAAAATGTATAGTAGAAAATGATGTGGGACGTTTACCTGTAGTTAGTAAAGAGAATAAATTAGTTGGAATTGTAACTAGAAGTGATTTGTTAAAATTATTTTATGGCTCTGATGATTATTTACTTAACAAACAGAATATGTATGGACGCAGTTTAGTTCAGGTTCAAGAGAGAAGATATTATATAGTTGATCGTTTATCTTTAATAGATAATCGAATCAGTTCTTTACTAAAAAAAGCGGGTAATTTAGCTGATGAACTAGGATATGACATCTATATAGTAGGTGGTTTTGTTCGGGATTTATTATTAAATAAGAAAAATTTTGATTTAGATTTAGTAGTTGAAGGAGATGGTGTAGAGTTTGCTCGTAAATTTTCTCAATATGTTAATGGGGAATTAAATATTTATCATGAATTTGCTACTGCAGTTATGAATTTAGATTCTTTAGAAATAGATATAGCTACAGCAAGAGTTGAGTATTATCCTGATGCAGCTGGATTACCTGATGTAGAAAAAGGCTCTATTCAACAAGATTTATTTAGAAGAGATTTTACAATTAATGCTTTAGCAATACAATTAAATAAAGATTCATTTGGTCAGTTAGTCGATTTTTTTGATGGAAAAAAGGATTTAGAAGAAGGAGTTATTAAATTACTACATAATTTTAGTCTATATGATGATCCTACTAGAATTTTTAGAGGCTTTAAATTTGCTAGTCGCTATGACTATAAGTTTGAAGCAAGAACTGAAAAATTAATTAGAGAAGCAATCGAGCTTAATATTATTGATAAATTGAGTAATAATCGGATCTTTTCACAAATAGTTTTAGGATTAAAAGCTGAGAATCCAGTTAAATATATTAATTTTTTAGCTGAATTTGATATATTTTCTTATTTATCAGATAAAATTGTTTGGGACAATGAAAAGAAAAAGATTGCTAAAAAGACTCCTGAAATTATTGGTTTTTTAGATGGCTTGAATGTGAAGATTAAATTTGATGTATATATTTTATATTTGATGTTTTTAGCAGATGGATTGAGCTATTCTGAAATAAATGATGTTGTTAACAAGTTTAATATTAAAAGCAATATTAAACTTAGGATGTTAAAGACAACAAAAATAGATAAAGTCTTGCTTAAGCTAGAAGAATCAGAAAAAGATAGTGATATATATTTTGCTTTAAATGATTTAGCTATTGAAGATATAGCTTACTTATTAGTCAAAAAAACTGTACTAAAAGATAAAGTTCAAAAATACCTTGAAGATTTACAATGGGTTGATATAGAAGTTTGTGGTAAAGATATTATTGATTTAGGCTATAATCCAAGTTGTATATTTGATGAAGCTTTAAAAGAGGTAAAAAAGGCGAAATTAGATAAAAATCTAGAAAATTATGAAGAAGAAAAAGAGTATTTAAAGAATTATTTAGAAAAGATAGGAAAGAGGTGTGATTAGAATGTATTTTGAATTTGTTTTATTAATACCAATATTATTATTCTCTCTTTCGTTACATGAATATGCTCACGGAAGAGTAGCTTATCAAATGGGAGATCCAACTCCAAAGATAACTGGTAGATTAACTTTAAATCCGTTGGCCCATTTAAGTCTGATGGGAACCCTTGTGCTTTTAGTAACTAGAATGTTTGGCTGGGCCAAACCAGTTCGAGTCGATCCGCGTTATTTTTCAGACCCTAGAAAGGGTATGATGTATGTGGGGCTAGCTGGACCCATGTCTAATATTTTATTAGCTACTTTATTGGGTATAGTTTTTAGAGTTTTTAGACCTTATTTAATAATGTTATTTAGTGCTAGAACTATTGATTCTTTGTTTGTTATGGGAATTGTATTAAATATTGGTCTAGCATTTTTTAACTTACTACCAGTTCCTCCACTTGATGGTTCCAAAATTTTAAAAGGATTATTACCAAGAAAATATGATAAAACTTTTGCTAGTCTTGAAGCATATGGTCCTTTTATTTTACTACTTGTGATTATGACTGGAGGAGTAAGAATTATTTTAAGACCAATAATTAATTTTTTTCTTGTTTTTCTATTAGGCAATCCATATTTGTGATAAAATAATAAATAAATCATAGAAGGGGGGAAATACCAATAGCTTTAAAGTTATTGGTATATATTAATAATGGATAAGAAAAGAGTATTAAGTGGGATGAGACCAACAGGAAAGTTACATTTAGGACATTTAATTGGGGTTTTAAGTAATTGGAGTGCTTTGCAAAAAGATTATAATTGTATCTTTAGTGTAGCTGATTGGCATGCTTTAACTACTAAATATAATCAGACTGAAAAACTTCAAGAATATACACGTGAGATGGTGATTGATTGGCTTAGTGCAGGAATTGACCCAGAAGAAAGTATAATTCACATTCAATCTGATGTGCCAGAAATTGCAGAACTACAATTATTATTTTCAATGATAACTTCTGTATCTAGATTAGAAAGAAATCCAACTTATAAAGAACAGATAGAAGAATTAAAGATGAAGGATTCAGTTCCTTTAGGACTGCTAGCCTATCCTGTTTTACAGGCAGCAGACATCTTAATTTATAAAGCTGATGCAGTTCCAGTAGGTAAAGACCAGTTGCCCCATGTTGAGATAACAAGAGATATTGCAAGAAGATTTAATCATATATATGATGCTGAGATATTTCCTGCTCCTGAGCCTAAACTAGGTGAAGTACCTAAACTCTTAGGAATAGATGGCAGAAAGATGAGTAAAAGTTATGGAAATGCGATTTACTTATCAGATGAGAAAGATGAGATTGCTGATAAAATAAATGATATGGTAACAGACCCAGATAGGATTAGATTAGATGATCCAGGTCATCCTGAAGTCTGTTCTGTATTTAAATATTATCAGATATTTGCTAAAGGAGAGGCTAATGAAGTAGCTGAAAAATGTAGACAAGCTGAGTTAGGATGTAGAGACTGTAAGGTTAGGATGACAGATATTATAGTTGAGTATATGGCCGAATTCCATCAGCGAAGAGAAAAATTTGAAAAAAATCCTGAAATAGTTGATGAAATATTAGCAAAAGGAGCTAAAAAAGCTAGAAAAATTGCTAAGGAAACATTAACTGAGGTTCGTCAAATTATGAATCTTGAAAAATAGGAGTTGAAAAACGATGGAATACAAGATTAAGCTAGATTCATTTGAGGGGCCAATGGATTTATTACTTCATTTGCTTAAAAAGAATAAAGTGGAAATAATAGATATAAAAATTTCTGAAATTACAGAGCAGTACCTTGAGTATATAGACGAAATGAAAAAGTTTGATTTAAACATAGCAAGTGAATTTCTATTAATGGCTTCTAAATTAATAGAGCTTAAAGTTAAAACTTTACTACCAGATAATAATCAAAAAGACGAAGAAGATGAAGAAGCTAGCAAAGAAGAATTAGTACAAAAGTTATTGGAATATAAAAAGTATAAAGAATTAGCTGCTAAATTAGAAGAATTTGAGAGAAAAGAGCGTAAATGTTACAGTAGTAATGTAGAGCCTATATTATCTGATTTAGAATTATCAGAAGTAAATCCTCTTAAAAATCTTAACTTAGATGAGTTTGTTTCAGCTTTTGAGAATGTTATTAAAAAAAGAAGTAATAGAAAAAAGAAACAAGAAAAAAAAGATAATGAGAAAAAAGATTTTTTTCCTCGGATCCAAGAGAAGATAACGGTAAAGACTCAACAAGAGTATATTAGAAAAAAAGTTGCCTTTTTTGGGGGAGGATTAAAATTTCGCGATATATTTTCTGGTGAAATTAGTAGGTTGAAAATAATAGTTACTTTTATGGCTTTATTAGAACTTATAAAGATAAATGAATTAAAGATTAAACAGAAGGGTAATTTTTCTGAAATTGAGATTTATTATACTGGGGGTAGAAATAACCATGCTCAGTCAATCTGAAATAAAAGGTGTTGTAGAAGCCTTATTATTGACTGCTGAAGATAGGATTACAATAAGTGATATTAAAAAAGCTACTAATTTGGAAAAAGATAAAATAAAAAAGGCTTTAGAGGCTATAAAAACTGATAGTGAAGCTGATGATAGGGGAATAAAGTTAGCTAAATTTGGTAAAGGATATAAGTTGCAAAGTAAAAAAGAATACTCTCCATTTATAGAAAGACTACACAAACCTGAATTAAATAAAAAATTAAGCCAGGCTGCTTTAGAAACATTAGCAATTATTGCTTATAAGCAGCCTGTAACAAGAGCAGAAATTGAATCTATTCGAGGAGTGAATGTTGAAAAGGCTTTAAAGACCCTTAAAAAAAGAGTTTTAATTAAAGAACAGGGTCGCAAAGAGACAATTGGAAACCCAATAATTTATGGTACTACTGAATCTTTTTTGGAACATATGGGGTTAAAATCACTTAATGAACTACCAGAGCCAGATGAATTTCATAACTTCAAGCAAGAAGGGTAGCAATTTGCTACTCTTTTTTTATTTGTTTTGTAAAATTAAAATTAGAGTTATTTGAATAATATTTTAAATTATGTAAATGATAATTTGTAAATAGTCTTCGGAGTTGATATAGAATTTTTATTATTTTTTTATTATATATAATTTGGTTATTATATATTATCCCTGTTAAATTAAGTGTTAACTTGTCATATCAAGGAAGTAAAATTAGATGTGTAGTTTCGATATCTGCTCTGTTTTTTAGTTATAGAGTGAAAATTTATAAATTTAAAATAAAAAGAACCTTGAAAATCTTAAATAAAACTGTTATGATAAAAAAGGAAGATATGGATTTAATTTCCTTAGAAGAACTTTCAAATAAAGATCATACTGAATCAATACTTAAAGATTTACGGCAAGATTATAAATTTATTGGGCAAATCATACCCTGTTTATTAAAAAAATCAAGCTGTATTCATTGCTTTTGGTTTAGCCATATCTCCTTAGTTAATCAAGCTTTCACAGCTTTTACATACGGGTTATTATGGAATATCAAAAGTAATTTACTCTCTTTTTTTAGGAGTAAAATTACTTTTAAAAATTCTCCTGTAATAATTATTCAACCAGAATTTAAGCAGATGAATTATAATAAATCAGTATTAGTAGGAATATTTGACTATAAATTTGGTAATATTATATTAATGCTAGCCAATGAAATAGTCAATAAACTTAAAGGAGGAGCTTAAATGTCTAAACATCCAATTGAGTCTTTGATGTCAGTGACAATGGAAAATATCCATAATATGATAGATGTCAATACAATAATTGGGCAGCCAGTAGAGACAAAAAGAGGTAGTGTTATAATACCAGTTTCAAAAGTTAATTGTGGATTTGCAACTGGTGGTGGAAATAATATAGCACAAAATAAATCAGAAGATAGTAGAGATGATTTTAGTGGTGGAAGTGGGGCTGGAGTCATGTTACAACCTACAGCCTTTTTAATTGTAGAAGAAGAACAAATTAGACTATTGCCATTAGATAATAATGCTACACTAGATAGATTAATAAATATAGCCCCAGAATTAATTGAGCAAATAAAAGGGTTTACTGAGAATAAAAAAGATAATTATGAATCTGTAAGGCGAAAGCAAGAAGAAGTATATAATTAATTTTAGGGAATGATAAGCTTGAAAAAAGATATTATAATATTTGTTTTGATTAGTATCATTTTAATGTTTAATAATAGAGTAAGCCTTGCTAATCCAAATATTTCAGCGAAAGCAGCGGTTTTAGTTGATGCAGAGACTGGAGAGGTATTGTATAAAAAGAATATTCATGAAAAAAGACCATCTGCTAGTACTACTAAAATAATGACTGGTATTTTAGCAATAGAACTTGGAGATTTAAATGATAGGGTAGTTACGAGTTCTCGTGCTGCTAATGAAGGTGGATCTTCAATCTATTTAGAAATAGGCGAAGAGTTAACTTTAAAAGAATTAGTATATGGTTTGTTGATTAAATCTGGGAATGATGCTGCAGTAGCAATAGCAGAGCATATAGCGGGATCTGTAGAAAATTTTGCTTATTTAATGAATCAAAAAGCAGTCGAAGTTGGTGCTTTAAATACTACTTTTAAAAATCCAAATGGTCTACCTCAAAAGGGTCATTTAACAACTGCTTATGATTTAGCTCAAATAACTCGTTATGCATTTGAAAATAATTTTTTTTCTGATGTGGTTGCAACATCTAAAAAAAGAATTTCTTGGCCCGGTAATGATTGGAATAGGATTTTAATTAATACAAATCGTTTATTAAAGCTTTCTAATACTATAGATGGAGTTAAAACTGGTTATACTAAAAGGGCGGGGAAATGTCTAGTTGCTTCAGAGACTAGAGATGGACAGAAGTTGATAAGTGTACTTTTAAAAAGTAATAATGTTTGGAGTGAATCTAAAGCTTTGTTAGATTATGGTTTTAGTAATTATACTAAGCATAAGCTAGTAGAAAAAAATCATCTATTACATGAATTTATGTTAAATGATAAATATAAGCTAGGATTAAAAGCAGCTAAAGAGCTAAGTTTTGTAACTTCTAAATTTGATGAGATTAATATTAAAAGAAAAATTGAGTTAGGAGAGGATTTTTCTCTACCAATTTTAAAAGGAGAAAAACTAGGTGTAGTATCTTATTATAGAAATGAAAAATTACTTGGAAGGGTAGATTTAATAGCCGATAGAAAAATACCTGATTCTAAATTTAGAAGATATATAAATAACCTAATCTCAGCTATACAACTTTATTTTTAAGCAGGAGTTTTAAGCTTTTTCTTGAAAGCAATCTATTATAAACAAAGAATATATTAAAAATAATAGCTGAGGTGTTAATTATGCAAAGATTACAAAAATTTATGGCTCGTTCTGGTGTTGCTTCAAGAAGAAAAAGTGAGGGTATTATTAAAGAAGGGAGGGTGAAAGTTAATGGAAAAGTGATAACTGAACTAGGTATGAAGATAGATCCTAAAAAAGATGAGATAAGAGTAGATAATAAAATAATAAAACAAGAACAATTCAAATATATATTATTAAATAAGCCTGCAGGTTATATTACAACAACTGATGATCCTAAAGGAAGAAATACAGTAATGGATTTAATTAATGTTAAAGAACGTATTTATCCAGTAGGTAGATTAGATTATGATACTACGGGGTTGTTGTTGTTAACTAATAATGGTGAGGTTGCTAATAAAGTAATGCATCCTAGCTATCAGATTGACAAAGAGTACTTAACTACTATTTCTGGAACTCTTAGTGAAAAAGATGTTGAGCTTTTAGAAAATGGAGTAAAATTATCTGATGGAATTACAGCTCCGGCTGAAGTTGAAATAGTAGTTGAGTATAGTAATAGATCAATTGTGAAAATTACGATTCATGAGGGTAGAAAGAATCAAATAAAAAGAATGTTTAAAAAACTAGGTTATAATGTGCAAGAGCTAAAAAGAATAAAAATAGGTCCTTTAACTTTAGATTCTGAGTTAAAATCAGGTAGGTACAGATTTTTAACTAAAGCAGAAGAAAAAAAGCTTAAGAGGGCTTTAAAAAAGAAATAAAATGAATTTAACGAATATTACTCTTGTTCATTACATTATATATAACATAGACAAATATTTAATAATACAAAATTAAAGGAGGAGAAGATATGGAAGTTTTGAGAGTATCATCAGATTCAAGACCTAAATCTGTTGCTGGAGCATTAGCAGCTGTAATTAGAGAAGAAGGTAGAGCAGAAGTACAAGGAGTAGGTGCTGGTGCAATAAACCAAGCTGTTAAAGCGATAGCTATTGTAAGAGGGTTTGTAGCTCCAAATGGTATAGACTTAATCTCAATACCAGCATTTGCTGAGATTGAAATTGATGGTGATGAAAGAACTGCAATTAAATTTATTGTAGAGCCAAGATAATTCACAACTTAATAAGACTTAGTATTTCCTCCGACCTATCTTTTATAGATAGGTCTTTTATATTTATTTTTTATTTTCTTTATGATAAAATTAAACCGATGTATTATTTGATTAATCAGTATTAGTTGAATAGTCTAGTTGTAAAAAGCAAAGTTTAATTTAACTAAGAAGTTTGTTAGTCAAAAAAGGAGGTAGGCTATGCATCTTAAATCTATAGAATTAAAGGGTTTTAAATCCTTTGCTGATAGAGTTAAAATAGATTTTGAACCTGATATAACTGGTATTATCGGGCCAAACGGAAGTGGGAAAAGTAATATTTCTGATGCAATCAGATGGGTTCTAGGAGAACAAAGTGCAAAAAGTTTGCGGGGAAATAAGATGAAAGATGTTATTTTTGCTGGAAGCGATAAGCGAAAAGGATTAGGAATGGCTGAAGTATCAATTACTTTAGATAATAGTGATGGAGAATTAGATATAGATTATAATCAAGTTAAGATTACTAGAAGAGTATCTGCTGATGGGGCAAGTGATTATTTGATTAATAATAATTCCTGTCGGCTTAAAGATATTAAAGAGCTAATTATGGATACAGGTTTGGGAAAAGAATCTTATGCTATAATTGGTCAAGGTAAAGTAGATGCTGTATTAAATGGTAAGACGACTGACAGAAGAGAATTATTTGAAGAGGCAGCAGAGATTAGTAAGCATAAGCAAAGAAAAAAAGAGGCAGTTAGAAAGTTAGAAAAAAATAAGCAAAAGCTACAAAGAGTAAAAGATATAATCGGGGAAATTAAAAAACAGGTACTTCCGCTAGAAAAGGAAGCTAAAAAAGCTAAAGAGTTTAAAGAATATAAACAACAATTAGAGAAAAAAGAAGTCAATTTATTAGGAAACAAATTTGAAAAACTCGATAAGAAGTTTGATAATCAAGTAGCAGAAAAACAAAAGCTATCCTATCAAAAGACTAATTGTGAAGCTGAGTTGAATGAATATCAACTTAAAGCTGATAGATTAGAAGAGGATTTAAAGCAGATAAAGGATATGATAGATGATAAAAATACTAGATTTTATAAGCTGAAAGAAGAAATTAAAGAGAATGAAAATAAGATTGAATTAGTAAAAGAAAGAAAGAAGAATTTGGCTAAAGAAAAAGATTATTTGCAAAAAGAAATAAGAGAAGATAAGAATAAGATTCAACGTCTAGCAGATTTAATAGTAGAAAAGAAAGAAAAGATTAAAAAAATAACTGCTGAAATCAAAGATAAAGATGTTATGTTAAATAAGCAAAAGGATAAATTAAAGACTGTTGAAGATAAATTAAATAAAAAACTTGCTAAAAAAAATGCTTTCCAACAAGATCGCTTTGACAAATTAAATAGCTTAAATGATTATAAGCATCAAATAGAGGGAGTAAATAAAGAATTAGAATTGAAAAAATCTAAACAGGCTGAATTATTAACTAAAAAAGATCAACTTAAAGAAAAATTAGCTAATTTAAAGAATAAATCAAAAGAAAAAGCAAATAAGTTAGAAAAAATTAATGAAACTTTAAAAGAATTAAAAAATAAGACAGAGAAATCAAGTCAAAAAGAAGAAAGATTAGAAGAAAAAATAAATAAATTAAGTCAAGAAATAAGTAGTTTGAGTAGCGAATTTAAGGATAAGCAATCAAGGCTGAAATTTTTACAGGACTTAGAAAAGAGCTATAAAGGTTATTATCGCGGCGTGAGAAATTTAATGAAGTATGCGAAAAAGAAGAAAAAAACTAATAGAATATTTGGAGTAGTAGCTGAATTAATTAATACTAAAAAGAATTATGAAACTGCAATTGAAGTTGCGTTAGGAAGTATTTTACAAAATGTAATTGTGGAAGATGAAATAGTAGCTAAAAAATCTATTAATTATTTAAAAGAGAATAATTTAGGACGAGCAACTTTTCTACCTTTATCAATGCTTAAACCTCGTTCTTTAAGAAAAAGAGAAGAGGAAGCTCTAAAATTAGATGGTGTAATAGCTGTTGCTAAAGATCTAGTTGATTATAATGATAAGTTTGCTCCAGTAATCAAAAATATTTTAGGTAGAATATTAGTTACTAAAGATATGGACTCTGCAATTAAGGCTTCTAAAAAAACTAATAAGCGTTTAAAGATAGTAACAGTTGCTGGAGAGATTATCAATCCTGGTGGGGCAATAACTGGTGGAAGTAGAAATAATAATAATAATCTTTTGGGACGTTCCAGAGAGATTGATAATCTAAAAGAAGAGAAAAAAGATTTAAAAAATAAATTAGAGCAAAAAGAAGCAAGTAAATCGAATTTAGTAAGAAAATTATCTGATGTAGAAGTTGAATTAGAAAGGATAAGTAATCAAGCTCAAAAATTAAAGATTCAACAAAATACTTATCAGCTTGAGATTAAACAGAAAAAATCTCAGATTAATGATACTAAAGAGACTATTAATGGATTAAAAACTAAGACAAGTAGTTTATCTAACCAAAAAAAGGAATTAAAGTCTAAAAAGAAAGAGTTAGAATTAGAATTAGATAATCTAAATCAAAGCGAAGATGATTATAATAATTTATTAGTAGATTTAACAGAAAAAATAGAAGTATTAGAAGATAAAAAAGAAAGTATTAATCAAAATATTACTGATATTAAAGTTAAGCTTGCTTCTTTTAAACAAGAGATTCATTCTTTGCAGAATGAATCTGATGATAAAAAAGAGGAAATAGAAAACTTGAAGCAAGGGATATCTAAAAAAGAGGCGAAAATAAAACGATTAGATAAGAAAAGAGAAGAGATAATAAATAGAGGTAGTGAATTTAAAACTGAGAAAGTAGAGTTGTTAGAAAAAACAGAAATTATTAGACAAGAAATTAAAGAAATGAAAGCAAAGAAGAATAATCTCTCTAAAAAAGCAAAAGAGATCAAGGATAAAGCTAAAAAATCTAAAGAGCGATTTGAGAAATTACGTTCTAAATATAATAGATTAGAGGTTTCTTTAGGTCAACTAGAGGTTAAACTTGATAATATTGAAGAAGAATTAGAGGAGAAATATCAGCTTACTATAGATGATGCTATTCAGAATTTAACTGAGATTGATGATGATAAGGTTGCAGTTGAAATAAAGAGAATAAAGCAAGAAATGAAGGTCTTAAAACCTGTTAATTTAGGAGCAATCGAAGAGTTTGCAACTTTAAAAGAACGTTATGAATTTTTACAGGGCCAACATAATGATTTAATTGAAGCTAGAGATTCGTTACAGGAGGTGATTGAGAAAATTAATAAGCAGATGTCAAAGAAATTTTTAATGACTTTTAATAAAATCAAAGTAGAATTTGAAGAAATTTTTGTAGACTTATTTGAGGGTGGACAGGCCGAATTAGAGTTAGAGGATGAGAATGATTTATTAGATACTGGGATTGAAATTAATGCTCAACCTCCTGGGAAGAAATTAAAGAAATTATCTTTAATGTCAGGTGGAGAGAAGGCTTTGACTGCTACGGCTTTAATTTTTGCACTGTTAAAGGTGATGCCTAGTCCTTTTTATGTATTAGATGAATTAGATGCTCCTTTAGATGAGGCTAATGTAGATCGCTATTGTAATTATTTGAGAAAGTTATCCTCAATATCACAATTTATAGTAATTACTCATAGGAAGAGAACTATGAGGGCTGTTGATGCTTTATATGGTGTAACAATGCAAGAATCTGGTGTGTCAAAACTGCTTTCTTTAAAATTTGATAATTTAAAAGCAGAATCTAGCTAGAATTTAAAATAGAGAGGTGATAAAAAAATGGAATTAGAAGGTATATCTGTTGCTATAGTTGAGCAGTTAGTGGAAAAGAGTATTTTTTTAAGTCAGGGACGTGAAGCAGGAGCAATTGGTTTTATTAATCAAGAGGGATACATAGATTCGATGACAGAGATTGTAGGTGCTGGTATTTCTGGCTTACCTTATAGAAAGTTATTAGCTAAAGTTGTCGATACTACTGGGCGTTCTTTATTAGAAGCAATTAATCAATTGCCAGATAATATTGTCTTAATTACGACTAGGCCAGGTAAGACAGGGATTATATTAGGTACTGGTGGAATAGATATTTTTAATTGTCCTATAGTTGCTATTGGTGTAAAACAGCAGAAAGAAGCTGGAGTTGGTTATATTGTACCTAAAGAGAAATTTTTCAAATTATCAACTAAATCAGAGATTATAAAGTTGGAGCGCTTAACTGCAACAACTATGGATGAAGAGCGAGAGTTAATTCGTAAGTCAGCTAATCTTGACCTAAAATATCTTGATATCTGCCAAGAACTTGAACAGGTAGATATGGTAGCTAATAAGGTTGAAGAGATAGAAAGAAAAAATGATTGGGAGATAGCTGAGTTAGAGGTTAATTCAATTGATCGAGAGTTGGCCCAAGAATTAGTAGATAAATCTATCGAAGTAGAGCAGGGTAGAGAGGTAGCAGCTATTGGAATAATAGAGGACGGTCATGTAGTAAAAAAGGGCGAAATCGTTGTGGGCGGTATGGGATATGTACCATCAAGAATGTTAGCTTCTAGTTACACTGATATTAGTGGAATCTCATTAAAAGAGGCCTATAGTGAGCTGATACCTGATAATGTAGTCATTGTTCATACTCATCCTGGTGGAACCGGTGTAATGCATCGTGGGGATGCTATGGCTGGCCCTGGTACTTGGGGAAGACCAATTGTAGCAATTGGACATGATAAAACAGGTGAGATTAAAGGAGCTACAGTAATTGAATTATTACCTGAAGTAGCCGAGTTAGCTGATGAGTATGAAAAAGTTAGTCAGCAATACTATGATGTCGATACCCCAGATGAAGAAGCTGAAATTAGAAAAAGGCGATTTGGAATTTCACAAGAGTATACAGATTTATGTAAAGCAATTGAGATTGAATAATTCCAATCTTAAGTTCAAACTGTATAATTTAAAATGGGAGGAAATAAAATGGGTCTATTTTCTAAATTAAAAAAAGGTTTAAAGAAGACAAGATCTAATCTTGTGTTAAAGGTTCAGAATGTATTAAGAAGCTATTCAGGAATAAATGATGAGTTATATGAAGAGTTAGAAGAGATTTTAATTCAATCTGATGTTGGGGTTAAGACTACTATGAAATTAGTAGATAAGATTAAAACAAGGATTGAAACAGAAAATATAAAAGATCCTGACAAAGTAGGTGGATTATTAAAAGAGGAGTTAGTTGATTTAATAGGAGAGGCTGATTTAGATGTTTTACAAGATGAGCCAACTATTTTAATGGTGGTTGGAGTTAATGGTGCGGGCAAAACTACTACAATAGGTAAAATAGCACATATGGCTAAAGAAGCAGAGCAGAAATTATTAATGGCTGCAGGAGATACCTTTCGTGCTGGAGCAATAGATCAGCTAAAGGTTTGGGCTTCTAGAGTAGGTGTAGAGTTGATTGCTCATGAAGAAGGATCTGACTCTGCTGCAGTAGCTTATGATGCTGTCCAAGCTGCTAAGGCTAGAGATGTTGATTTATTAATTATTGATACAGCAGGCAGGTTGCATACACAGTCGAATTTAATGGAAGAGCTAAAAAAGGTAAAACGAGTTATAGATAAGCAAGCAGATGAGATGGCAGTTGAAGTCTTATTAGTATTAGATGCTACTACGGGCCAAAATGCTATTTCACAAGCGAAATTATTTGATGATGCTGTTGATGTGGATGGAATTGCTTTAACTAAATTAGATGGTACTGCTAAAGGTGGAGTAGTGCTAGCAGTGAAGGAAGAGCTAGGAATTCCTGTTAAATATATTGGTGTTGGTGAAGGTGTAAATGATTTACAGGATTTTAATGCCGAAAAATTTGTAGACGCTTTATTTAGTGAGTAAATTTATTAGTTGAATTTTTTCTTGACAATTCCAAAATATTATGTTAGTTTATTATCTGTAAAGTAAAATCACTTAACACATAAGCAGGTGGTTTTTTGCTGAAATTAGATAGGGTACTTCGAGTTAATAAACTGTTTAGTTTTTATAGTTCGCTTTTAACCGATAGGCAACAAGAGTTTGTAGAGCTTTATTATTATCATGATCTTTCTTTAGGAGAGATTGCTGAACAACAAGATATTAGCAGGCAAGCAGTTTATGATAATTTAAAACGTTCAGAATCTGCTTTAGAAGATTATGAGCAAAAGTTGGGTTTAGTCAAAAATCATGAAAAAGTTAAGCAGGGATTAGATATATTAGAAGAAATCTTTATTTCTTTAAAGAAAGATGAGTTTTCAGACAAGGAACTTAAGCAATTTGCTAAGACTTTAAAGAGATTAAAGAGATATCAAGAGGGGGAATAAGTTTGATTTTTTCTGGATTATCGGAAAAATTACAGGATACTTTTGATAAGTTAAAGGGCAAAGGCAAATTATCTGAAGATGATGTTAAGTCGGCTTTGCGTGAAGTGAAATTGGCTTTATTAGAAGCTGATGTTAATTTTAAGGTAGTTAAAGAACTTATAAATAAGATAGAAGAACGAGCAATTGGTAGTGAAGTGATGGAGAGTTTGAGTCCAGGGCAACAAGTAATTAAGATTGTAAATGAAGAGTTGACCGATTTGATGGGAGGTAGCCAGAGTAAATTAACTTTTTCCTCTAATCCTCCAACTGTAATTATGCTAGTAGGATTACAAGGTGCTGGTAAGACAACTACTATTTCTAAGTTGGCCCAGCGTTTAAAAGATGATGGCAAAGATCCTTTGTTAGTGGCAGGTGATGTTTATCGTCCTGCTGCAATTAAGCAATTACAGGTATTAGGAGAGCAATTAGATCAACCGGTCTTTAGTATGGGAGATAAAAATGATCCAGTTGATATAGTAAAAGCAGCAGTTAGTAGTGCTGAAAAGAATGCTAATGATGTGGTTTTAGTTGATACTGCTGGTAGACTTCATATTGATGAGAAATTAATGGATGAATTAAAAAATATAAAGAAAGCTGTTATTCCACAAGAAATTCTACTAGTTGTTGATTCTATGACTGGTCAAGATGCAGTTAATGTAGCAGAAAAGTTTGATGATAATTTAGGTATAGATGGTGTCGTTTTAACTAAGCTTGATGGTGATGCTCGTGGTGGAGCTGCTTTATCAATTAGTAAGGTGACAGGAAAGCCAATTAAATTTGTTGGTGTAGGTGAAAAGACTGATGATTTAGAGCCTTTCCATCCTGATAGAATGGCTTCTAGAATTTTAGGGATGGGTGATGTCCTAAGTCTAATTGAAAAAGCAGAGCAAGAAATTGATGAGAAAAAAGCAAGAGAAATGGAAGAAAAGTTAAGAAAAGAAGAGTTTACTTTAGAAGACTTTCAAGAACAGATGAGTCAAGTTAGAAATATGGGTTCAATGAAAGAAATATTAGGCATGTTGCCTGGTATGGGAAGTAAGATTAAAGATTTAGATATGGACGAAGGTCAATTAGATGTAATAGAAGCTATTATTAACTCAATGACTAGAGAAGAAAAATTAAAGCCAGAAATGATTAATGGTAGTAGAAGAAGAAGGATAGCTAAAGGAAGTGGAACTTCTGTACAAGATGTCAATAGACTCTTAAAGCAGTTTAAGCAGACTAAAAAAATGATGAAAAAACTTGGTGATATGCAGGGCGGAGGCCTTGGTGGAGGATTGAAAGATAAAATGAATTTACCTTTTTTCTAAGCTAGTAATTGAAACTATTTATTATATAAGATTCTAGGTTAAAAAATATTTGATTTTAACTGGAATCACTAATTTAATTATAATTAGGGAGGTGAAGAATTTGTCTGTAAAAATAAGGCTAAAAAGAACGGGAGCAAATAGAAATCCTTCTTATAGATTAGTTGTTGCGGATTCAAGAAAGCCCCGTGATGGAAGATTTATAGAAGAAATTG
>LFCJ01000755.1_pt1 | contig 21036 bp, 31 predicted proteins | sample 643141 | NCBI WGS metagenome assembly LFCJ01 (sample SAMN03766243, study PRJNA286221) | soda lake metagenome | biome: soda lake; feature: Kulunda steppe; material: water; isolation source: sample B1-Br-g2 brine of Lake Bitter-1 | place: Russia: Kulunda steppe | collected 2010-07
AAATTTTGTGTGTGACCGCTAAAAAGTTTTTCACTTCAAAAGTGAAAAATTTTTCGCTCAGGAGTGAAAAAAATCGTGTGTGACCGCAAATTTTTTTCACTTCCGAGTGAAAAAAAAGTGAAAAAAATAGTGAAATTTTGTGTGTGACCGCGGCCTTAGGCACAATTTTCAAATTGGGCACTTCATAAACAATCGTGTCGCTTAAGTAGGCCTTGTTACACATGGCCAACACAGATTCGGACAAGTGGAGAGCAGAGGCTGAGCAACTTCCTATTGTTCGAGCTAGCTTATTGCGAGCTGTATTTCTGTGAGGTACGCACTTTGAGTTGGTGCTGTTCCATTTATTTTGTCTCATAGGGCTTGAAGCGGTACAAAGCAAGTAGGTATTGGCTCACCTTTCTCCTTTCTCCTTTCTCATTCCTTGCTTTGCACCAGGTGAATTGGCCAGACTTCTCTGCATATGATCTGAGCAAGGCTCTAAGAGAATACAGTAGGCGACAGCGTAGGTATGGCGGCAGGACCGGTCATCCGCCAGGTATTAAGTAATGATTGCAACTGTAATTGAAGCCCAGTCGTTATACCCCTTATGTACAACTTCATTTGTTTGTCTGTGTGGTTTGCCAACACAGATTTTCTTTCCTTTTTGGTGCCTAGCTTTGGGAAGCCTCCTGTGAAGTTCAAAGCGGCCTGCCCAGGTCCACCCGGGCTGCCACCCGCTCTGAAATTTGGACAGCCTCCAAAACAAAACTGTCGGAAGGGCCTGCAGCGTTAGGGAGGCAAGAGAGGGCGTGGTTGGTGCTGCCTAAACTCTACTTAACAAAATTGGAAAGTAGGGCAGGTAGCTCTCGGCCAGGGCCGGCCAGCCCACGGCCTTGCTTGAAACCCAGCATATCTTCCTAGCAAACCTGAAGAATAGAGATTCCAAGCTTAGGTGGCTGCAGGTGCAGTGCGCATTCAGAACAGCTAAAAGATTTGCAAATTAGTATTCAGTTTTAATAATAGGATGCTTTAGGCCGCGGTCACACGCAAAATTTTCATAATTCCGCGGTCACACGCATATTTTTCAGAATTACCAAAAAATTCTGAATCATGAACAGAGGATCGGGGTGCATGATTGGCCCTTTTTCAGGAAATTCCAAAAGTTCGAGGATTGCCATGGGAACTTCACCAAACGACTTCCCCTTGAATAAAATGCCCATGACACAGGATTTTTGCTTGAAACCTGCATATCTTCGCGCATTACAATATTTCAAGATGGTGAGGCTTAGACAGGATAACCTCGCCGAAAAGGGCAGACAGGGCCAGGCCAAGATGCCCCACCTGGCTGCAGCCCATACCAAGGTGCTTTGAGTGTGTGCAAGCCTGCGGCCAGGCTTCACAGCCTGCCCAGGGGCCCAACCCAGTCTGCGTTTTCCAATGCTTAAGCATGATAAAGAGATAGCTCAACCAAGCAGGCCACAGCACAGGGCAACCCCCTATTCTGGAGCAGCAGGTATGGGCGTGGGCATGGGAAGGAGCAGAGCACTGGTGTACAATGAGAGTTGCAAAATACTGCATTTGTGCTGAGAATGATTAACGAAGGTGTCATGCCCAGCAACAAAGGCACACAAAGGGAAGCCTAGCCAAAGAAACTGACTTTTAACTAAAAATTTAAGAGACAACTTGCTAGACAGATCGATGGGAGTTGGCCTGCTTGCGAACCTGCGCATGTGTGAGTGCATAGATGAGTCGCTGGGTGGCGTGTACATGCTGCATCTAATACAAGTGCTGGTGAGTTGTTGCTCATGCTCATGCATGTGCACTTCTCCCTTTGATTTTACAAGTAAGATTTGACAGTCAGCCTGGCTATTCGGTTGATTAGTCTGTGGCTGGTCTTCGCCAGCCAGAAAGTAATTGATAATGCCTGGGATGAAATGGCAAAAAAATGTTGTGTCATTAAAAAAGGAAATCAAAGACAGTCTGTCTAGGCAAGGCATTCAAAATTGAAGGGGCCTCCAAAGGAATGGACTGGCCAGAAGGGAGGAGTAACGAATGTTTCTTTCTGGGAAAGGACACAAACACATCTTGACAGAGAAAAAGAAGATGCAACTCATTTTGCACAGCAGCAATGATCACAATGCCCATCTCCACCGCGCTTGAGAGAAAAAAGAATCAAATGATTATGTAGACAGCGAAAGCACTCCATACATCAATTAAGGAAAAGGAGACACGTAGGCCCAAAGAGCTGCGAGTCTCCTCCACTAGGAAAAAAGAAGAACTTGTGAGGATATGGAGGGTGACAAGCCGGCCCCTGCTCCAGATCAAGACCTCGTGAGCAACTGGTTTTCAAGAGCGCATCTGGTTGTAGTTAATTTGTGTGCATAATGCATAAAGTGAGCATGTACTACAAATCAGTCATTTAAGAGCAGTCTTATGGGCTCTTTGTGTACCAAGACGGGGCTCTTTAAGACTTGAAGTATGAGAGGTTTGAAAAGTTGAACTTTTTATTGAAGACATTCATTGACAAGTGTCACATTTGAATGCTATCATTTCAGATTGCATAGTGGGCCATGCTGCTTGTTTCTGCGTAAGATTGATTTCACCTGACAATTTGGAGAGTCTATTGTTCCTTTTCAAATGGAGCTACTGCCAGTGGTGATCTTGGAAGGTAACAATCTTTTTGTAAGGCAAGGCAAGCTATCAGTCTAATTTGTGGTGGTGCCCGGCCCAAGGTAGGTGGTCAGCGCGCTGCCAGTGGTGAAGCTTTCTGAATTCCGCTGGTCATCTGGATTGGTTCGATTTGATTTGATAGAAATTATATGCTTACCACGCAGTGTCAGCACCTATCACAGAAATGTCTGTGTAGCAACAGCAGCATTATTTCCTGACTACCATTACAGACTACAGGGGAGGAAATGGAGACAGATTGATCAACCTGTCTGATTCATGAGTCAAAGAGCTGTGAGTCTCCTCCACCAGGCAGGCTTTTAAGAAGAGCAATGCGTTCATTCTATGTTATTTCTTACCCTCCTACTTGTATTCATGGTTGATGTGTGATATTTATAGATGGTCCCCGTCACTCCAATTAGGATGATATGTAGGCGTACTTTGAGGCATCGCTGTGCAAGAGCGTGTCTCAATTTGATGTGCTGTTCAGTTGCTCTTGATAGTCTTGGGACACCTTGAATGTTTTATAGTTAGTTTTGGTCGCAGGCCTGATCTGTTTCAGCTGAGTTGCCCTTGCTCGGCAGGTGCAGCTTTGTAACCTGACCTTCCAGGACACGTGCTCTGTGAATGGGCCTATTTAAAATCCAGCCAATCAAGGCCCGCCCCTCAGCCTTGGGGAGAATTGCAGCACCATTAGGCAGATATGGTGTAGCCAGCGCAGACTAAGCTTGTACTCTGACTTGACTGACTTGTACTCGCGACGCAAATAAGTACTAATTTTCCAATTCTTTACTTAAAAAGTGAAAAGATGCGGCACACCGGAGCAAAAATATCAATTTCGGTGTAAATAAAATAAAAGTCACACTAAGAAAATTTACTTAACTATTTTCACACCACACACTCATGTTTCCTAGCTTCCCAAGACCAGCAATGAGATCCGAACAGCTTTTTGCGACAGGTCCTCATGCCGCAATCAGGCAGCAGCTCGACACAAACTACACTGTTCATAAGGAGCCAGCAATGCTGCAGACGCCCTTATTCTAGCATTCGGCTCATGGCCTGCAAGATTTTGCATGACAATTAATCGACCCTGAGCCTCAGGGCAGACTGCCAGGACAGGATGCTGGAAACTTTGCAGAGCGTGGTTACTGCGGTTGGCGCACACTATAAGCTTCTTTTATCCCCTTGTGCCATGGTGCATCAGTCCTTGCCTTCGTATGAGAATTTGTCCTCAAACATGCAAAGAAAGCCTTTTTTGCATGCAAATGCTCCTCAAATTGGATGTCTTCTGGTTTTGATTTTCATAGAAAATCTAGCTTCGAGTTGTAACATTTTGCTTATTTTAGAGTCTCTTTAGTTTTTGTTCAGATTGCAGGTCTTAGCTCAGCTGCTCTCGTTTGGCAGATGCAGATGTCACCTAACATCCTCAAATTGACAGTCTTAGGAGTAGGAAATGTCATTGATCACTTACCCCCTCCAGTTTCAATTTGCCTGACATTCTTCAGCATAATCAGCGCCCTTCAAGTGTAAGCCTGGTGAACACATACGAAAGTCATCATCTTAGTGCACTGCCGGCCTGGAGAACCATCACCAGCTATTTCAAATAGCTGCAGAAGTTCTGCAGCTGTATAAATCATGTGTCCAGTTCTTCTTTCATGTATGCACCCACGTAGGGAGAACTCTTCTCCTCAGACATCCTCCAAAGGTAAATATTCTTTCCGACATACAAAACCCTAGACAAGGGGCTTCTGGAGGTGTTGCATGAATGGTCCCCCCCTGGGGGCCTACTGAGACCACCACCATTCCCCCAAAGTGAAAAAAAAGTGAAAAGCGAACTCTGGAGGTTTGAAGTAAAAAGTGAAACACATCTTTGGGTTGGCAAATTTTTCATTTTGACCGTGATTTTTTTCATTTTTAGGGTCGTGTGAAAAAAAGTGGAAAAAAATGTGTGTGACGGCGGCCTAATCGTGGTCCAAATTGGGGCTTTATGGAAGTCATAGGGCTATGTCTAACAAATACAAGCTGAAGCTATGGGCATGCAACACCATACCAAAAAGGAGAAATGCCGGATGCCTTGAAAATTAAAAAATAGCAGTTCTACAAGGCATCATGATGGCTATGAATGCCAAGAGCAACATAAGAGACGTCACATTCAATCTTCAGTGGGGTAACACCTTGCACGGAGCACAATGTATCTGCTTTGCCAGCAACTAAATTGCTCAATGTTGTCAGGCTGCTGAAATGGAAATGTCTAGAAAAAATATGCGCAGGCGGTTGAATACCCCCTGCATCATCCATGAATGCTGGCAGACTGCTCAACCGCATACCACAGGCCCTGCTCAATCATCCTCCGCTTGGCCTCTTGCAACTCCTGCATGATACATACCCATTCCATGGTTATGCTGTCAATTCAACCCTGTCATCTGCAGCCTGCCATAGACAAGAAGCTGCTTGGCAGTGTCAATGGGAGATTTACAGTTGCCTGTGCAAATGGGACAAAAAAGCAACGAGGTGTTCATGGGATGTGTGCATGGTCTTGCCTAGTGCCTACACCTTCAAATGATAAGCTTCATCATTGCAGCTAATGTGACCTAGTTTTCCTTGTGTAGCTGATGTTTACCACTTTCACTTATGCAGCAGGAATGCTGGCTTATCTGGTGCAGTTTGCTATGCGTGACAATGTGGTGGCACATGCCGTTTTCTAAGCACTTTCTGCTTCATGCAATGCACTGCTTTTACCAGTGAATGGTTAACGTGATTTCATTTACTCAGATAACAAGTGAGCAAATTCCTCATCTACAGGGTACAACCTGTACTTCTTGCAACCTCGTTTGTTGCAAAAATTGAAGTCTTTAAAGCTACCTCGTGAAGTTTTGCAGTCTCTTGAGGGTAACTTGCAAAGGTCAGTACTCCATAGGCTAGGCGAATGAGAAGGTAGGATCCAAGTGCAACCACAGCCAGGATAGGCGCCTGGACGGAATTGAGCATCAATCGCACAATGCTCAGGCCAAAAGTTGTCGAGATACAGGCAAGATGGCCTCTGAGCAAATAGAAATAGTCCGCGGTAGTTGTGCAACATTTACCAGTCATGCACAGGAGAGAGAGACAAAGAGAGCTCTGATGTGCTGCTCCACTGATGGCCTGAGAGTGAACCTACCAAGAGCACAATGAGCTCACGCACATCACGTGGCTCTGAAACTTGTATCTCAAGATGCGCCAGTGCACCCAGCCATGCTGCCATGCACAGCGCCAAAAGGGCACTCAAGCGATGCACCCGCTTCATGAGGGAAAGCTGCTCCTGCAAATCACAGTGCAGCTGCTCCTGCTAACCAGAAATGCTGCATAATGCAATGCTCCCATCTGCACTCTTCATATGGTGTTCATGCTCAACACTGTGCAGTTTTGAGCCAATTGAAGACGACTTCCCATTACAACACTATTGAAGTTAAATTTTATTGTAAAAATCAATGGTGTGTTGTAAACGGTAGATACAATCAGACGCGGCATGCGTCCTTCCCGCAGAACCTAGTTGTCGTGTGCTTTGATGGCGGAAGTTGTGAAGCAGCCCAAGCCCAAGGGTACGTTAAAAGATGCAGATGCAAGCATTTGGACTTATAACCTGCCTCCGCTGCTTTTTGTTGCAAGTCCTGTGCTCGAAGACACAGTTCCTGAAAGCAACGTGATTGTTTCTTGCTATTGACTACATCCAGCTCGTTTTGGAGCCAGGGCAAAGCCGTGCCAGGAATACACCCAAAAAGGTCCTGACACAAATGGAGTGCAAGAGGTGCGTCATTGTGCTTGAACATGCAAGCAGCGGGGGTACACCAGGAATTTAAGAGCTGCAGCAAGAAGTTGTTAAGGTGGGGCTGGTGCTAACTACACCACTGCACTCTTCGGTCAACAAAATGCTCCCTGCATTTGCCCTGCCACAGGCTCTTTTTGGGACACAGGATGGAATGGCAATGGATGAGGATGCACTCCATCTTCTCCCTAAAGTCATGGCTCCATACGAGACAAAGCCTGGAGAGACACCGCGCAGAGTGCAGATCCAGAGGTGCGGGGCCATGCTCTAAGAGCAGGTACTAGACTAAAGTTACAGGCCCCACACGGCCCGGATTATCCTTCAAACAGCACATTCAGCTGCACAGCGCAGTGTTCCCAACAAAAGGTGCAAGAAAAAGGTGCTCAACTGGGACATGCTACAGCACGCACATTGCAGAAATGGGTGAAGGAAGCCCTGCCAGACTAGAGGAATGCACGGATTGCCACAGCCAAACAACTCAAATACGGTCACCTACACTCTTTCCCAACTACAGGAAGCGAAAGCTGTTTGCTCAGCAGGATTTGCCACAATTAATCCGGCAGGAGGGGCTGGACATTCAAACAAGCTCTGTGTTCAAGCTGGACGTCTTTGACAACACAGATTATGAAAGCAGGCTGTACTCCCAATGGGTGCCTAAAACGCCAGGTCAGACCTGCTTGGCATTCTCCCCCCGCCTGCATGCCCACCTTCGTACTTGCGTGCGTGCATGTGTGCAGGGGGAAGTGAGTGTTGTGTGTATGCATGTATGTAAGTGTGTATGTGCTTGCACCTGTGGGGAGCAAATTGTGTGCATGTGTGCGTCCTGTCCCGTCTATGGGCTATTGGGTGCCCAATCCTGCATTCTCTATCTTAGTCAGTGCAACCCTGCATTCTCTATCTTAGTCAGTGCAACCCTGTGTTACTGCGTGGGTTGATGGGGAGCATGCACGCAGACGCGCAGCGTCACATATGCTCACGCACGAATACGCGCACAGACACTGAGGGGTGTGGTGCATGCATCTGCAGGTGCAGCCCCTACCCCGGCTAAGGCGGCGCTCGTGGGGCCGGATGGCAAGAAAGTATGGGCTGACTGCACGGTGAGGATGCGCGGTGCCAGCACATACGCCTGCGGACTCATGTGCATGGATGGCCAAAATGCGCAATTCCTGTGTGCGTGCTCTTGGATGCTTAGCCATGCTCACGCACGTGTCACACCACACATACTCACATACTTACCATGTCTACCCACCTCTCACACCAGGCAGCAATTGAAATCATGCATGTGTCAGTATGCCCACATGCAGATGGGCACACTGAGCGCTTGTGAATTGCGCCTTTCAGGACTTGCGCTTGACAGTGCGTTTTTTTCGTATTTCGCAGGTCATGGACTTTGATGAGGCCAGGAACTGCTACGCCGTCGCGGTTAAGCACTCTGCAATTGCCGCCGCTGCAGCAGGGCAGCCAATCCCAAAGAAGATGGACGGTGTGTGTGTGTTTGTATGTGTGTGTGCGCGCGTGCGTGTGTGCGAGCGTGTGTCTGTGTCTGTGTGCATGTGCGTGCGTGCGAGCATGTTGCGAGAGCATGCTTCAAGTCATATGTTCACATGTGTGAGCTCCCTTCAGCGTTGTTCCCACTCTGTACACTAGCCACAAAGACAACAATTTGCGCTTCTGTGTGAGCGTGTGTGTGTGTGCCCTTGTTCTGAATGGGAACTGAGCGTGTGCATGCCTGGCGTGCCTGTTGGTGGATGTGCCGGCGGGCTATGTCGTCTGCCTTTGCACTGTGCGCCGCACAGATAGACACGTGTGTTAGCGCGTACACCTGCAATTCCAGCTCTTCCAACACCCATCGACGTTCACCAATGCTCCCTCGACACACATGATCCCATGCACTGTTTCCACCCCCCCTCCTCGCAGCGCCATACTCCTCAGCAGCAGATGAGAAAGTCGTGTGGGTGCCGCGCGTGGGCCTGTGCTTTAGCGCCGAAGACCCGTTCGTGTTCGCGCGTCGCCATGTGGACGCGCATGCAAATCGCGCGCGCGCAGAGTCACTGCTGCGCTATAACCTGTACATCGACTGCATGCCCACCGAGGACATTCCTCCTCTGTCCACGGAGCAGGTATGCTCATGGGTGTGCACACAGGGGGATGTAAGTATGCACGTACATGAACATGCATGTAGACTCGGTCATACAGGTGGACTACAATCTGGGCTGTGTGCTGAACAGCAAGAAGTCAAGGGGCAAGCTGATGGACACACACGCACCCGTACACATGCTCGCACACTTGCACGCATGGCGCGGCCTGCCTGCCCACAGGTGAACCGCGTGCTGGGCTTTGCGCTGAACAGCAAGAAGTTGAGGGACAAGCTGATGGACACAAACGCACTGCTGGCGGAGGTCAACACCGACTACGCACGCTCTATGAACAAGATCACGTTTGACAGCGCCCTCAAGCGCGGCCACTCGGGCTGCCTGGCGGCGCTGGTGCCCATCGCGGAGCAGTTTCCTCAGGAGCGCAGGGTGTGTGGTGTGGCTCTGTGCGCGCAGCGACGGGTGTGCACGGGCGCCCCGTGTGTAAACGTGCGAGGTGTTGCCTGTGAGCGCAGCGACGTGTGCGCATGGGCGCCCTGTGTGTAAACATGCGAGGTGTGGCTCTGTGCGCGCAGGTGGCGCTGTGTGTGTGTGTGCGTGTGCTAGGACCGTGCATGCATTGAGGCTTGAAGTGCAACCCATGCTTTTGTGGCGGCATGTGCGCATGCACGCACACAGGTGCACGTAAGCATGGTGTCGCCTGGTACTCCTCCACCGTCTTGATCCTGAGGATGCGTGGTACATAGCTTGCTGCACCACAGCTGCAGCCCTGCTCATGCATCCAGACTACTAAGCAAGACGCGTGTGTCATGATCTTGCAAGCCGTGTGTGCCATGACCAGGGACGCTCCCATTCTTGGGCTGCAAGGCTGGCTTGTTTCAAACAGCAATCCGAATTCTGGCCCCAGGGCAGACAGGTAGCCTGTGCACTACTCAGGCCAAGTACCACCACACACGCGCTTGCACTGCATAAGACCCAGACTTCATGCGTAAACACACACATACACACACTTACTTATGGCTAAGGACTTGGCAGCCCTGGCTGCCGCCCCTGCTGCCGCTGCCGCTGCCGCTGCTGCTGCTGCTGCTGCTGCTGCTGCACCTTCTTGCTGCACTTGAGTGCCAATCTTGCCACAAGGGCCGTGCTCCCCCGGCCAGGCACATCTTTGCGCTGCGGCGCACTGACCCTTGCTTCTTGCTGCTGGTGCGCCGTGGCATTCAGGTCAAGCCGCGCCACAAGGGCTGTGTTCCTGTGGCTGAGTACGACTTTGCGCAGCAATTCAGCGACTTCAGCTTCCGCACGCTGCTGACCAAGCCTGAGGTTATATCTGCGCTGATGCGCGTGCGTGTGGAGTGCGCCAAGGCTCTGAAGATGAGCATGTTCAACACATACTTCACCAAGAGCCTGCGCCTGGAGGAGTTTGAGCAGGGCCAGATGCAGACCACGGACCAGGTGCACGCGTGCTTGTGTGTACGCACATGTGTATGCATGTGCGTGCGTGTGTGCGCGTGTGTGTGCGTGTGTGTGTGTGTGCGCGTGTGTGCGTGTGTGTGTGCGCGTGTGTGCGTGCGTATGTGTGTGTGTGTGCATGCGTGGAGGCCCTCCCTGCATTTGCCACTCCTCTCAGTGGCTCTGCCCCTCACCTCCGAGGTAACAAGGTTGTAACACTATGATTCTACTTATAATACTTATTATACTCTGTGCTTGCTGCGGCTCGGTGTGTGCGCCTGCAGACGGCCAACTACCTGAAGGACACGTGGGTGGTCACGCTGAAGAATGCCATCAAGAGCAGCTTCAAGGACGTGGGCAAGGGCTGGTTCAACCTGCACGAGTCCAACATGGAAACGTGGGTGGATGCGCGCGCGTTATGTGGATGGGCGACCTCGACTAGTCCTGTTGAGGGGCTGTGTCAGCAGTATTTGCTGATGGGACTGTTGGGCCCACCATTGGCCCAGCATGATGTTGGGCGGTGCCACAGTCTATGTACGTTGTTTGGATGTTGAAAAGTAGTGCTCTCGTTTTGTGCTTGTCAGTGCACAAGTCAGTCCATTGCGGAGCATGGCTGGCGCCGCCAGTGTGGCGTGCCTGCTCTTTTGGTCAAGGGCTGGTTCAGCCTCTGTGAGTGTGACTGTCAAACGCGGGTGTTGCTGCTGTTTGTGACTGTATTGACCCATTGGAGCGCATATACCTGAGTCTATGTGTCCCCCCCCCACCTTGCCCTGCGGCGCCCCAGTGACAAGCAGCCTCACAAGCCTCACAAGCCTCACAATCAGTGACAAGCAGCCTCACAAGCATCACAAGCCTCACAATCAGTGACAAGCAGCCTCACAAGCATGCGCCTCACAGGCAGTGACAAGCAGCCTCACAATCAGTGACAAGCAGCCTCACAAGCAGTGGCAAGCAGCCTCACAAGCATGCGCCTCACAGGCAGTGACAAGCAGCCTCACAAGCATGCGCCTGCCGCCCCTGCAGGTACGAGTTCTCCAAGCTTAAAAAGTTCCTGACGCAAACCAAGTTCATGATGGAGGACACGCTGCGCTTCCTGGTGGAGGACTCGCTGCAGCAGCTGGTGGCGTTTGTGTGCGGCGCCTGCTCGCAGGTGGGCCTGACGCGAGCGTCCGCGTCAATGGGGCACATGTCACTATGCTTAGACCCGCCGAGCATCTCACACAGCAGAGGGATTTGCTGTTGTGGCTGGGGCCTCTACTGGGGCCTGTTGGGGGCTCGGGCTTGCTCAGGGTTCAGGGTCTTATGTTTGACTCTCATTACAAACCCCAACCCTTAGGGCGTGCGCTTGCACAGGGCTGCCTGCCACGTTTGGTGCATCACATGGGCTGCGCACCAAGCGACAGCTGGATATGCCTGCCTTACTTGCTGAGCCACTCACCGCATTGCCCTGGCCGGCGCGCGCTTGCTGTCACTGGAAAGCAGAGCGCGCGGGTGGCGAAGTCAGCTGCTTTCCATTTGGAGGCTGCATGCAAGTGCTGTGGCGGACTCATAGAGCGGGTGGGCACAGTGAGATGTACGCGGCGGCCTGCATCAGTGATCCAGCATCCTGCAAGCATGGCAGCATCCCGCAAGCATGGCAAAGTCCGGCCTCCGTCAGAGCCTCACCACAGGCACTGTGCGTGAGGAATGGACTCCCTGTGCTGTGGAAGCCATGGCGCCGGCGGCTCAGCCCCTTTGTGAGTGGTCGTGCCGTGTGCATGCGCACACGCGCGTGGGTGTTGTGCTCGCAGCGCTGCATCGTCAAGAGCACCGCATGCGTCGAGGTGGAGGTGCCAGCCATATCCACCCAGCCTGCCTACACCACTAATGGCAACGCGGGGACACTGAACACCGCCGCCATCCGCAAGCCGCCGCTACTGCTGCTGGAGCTGCAGGTAACAGCAGGCCAGCCACTGCAGCCGCTGGGGATGCAAGCATGCAAGTGCAGGAGGCCAGCCTGCATGCAGCTTGCTGCACCCCGCCGCTGATGGGTGCACATTGCACGCATGCCGAGTGCAGCGTGCACAGTGATTGGAGCATGGAGCACATAGAGGCACAGCACCTTGCACTTGCACGATGAGCTTGGGGTGTGTATGCCCCGCATGTGTTGCTGCACGTCCCGTTCAAGGCGTGGGTCTCACATGCATGCCAAGCCCTGCACCATGTAGGGGGCGTGTGCAGCAGCCGCTTTTGGAGTGGGGGGTGGGGGTGGAACGCCTCCTTTCCCACTTTTCCACATGCATGTGGTTGTGTCTGTTGTTGACCTCTCTTTCTGTGCACTTGCTATGGCTCATGTCATGAGTCTAATAGAGTTGGTGCTTCGGTGTGCGTATGTGTGTGCGCAGCATTATTCCGCGGGGGCTGCAGCGCACGCGACATCGTTCCGAACACCTGCAATTCTGGTTGTCCGCCTGAGCATATGCCAAGCACCTGCAGTTTTTGGCACCTGCAATTCTGGTTGTCCGCCTGCAGGCCAGCAAGGACAGCTCCCGCTTCCAATACAGCACCCCCCTGGACTCCATTGCACCCCGTTTCTGTGCCGTGTACGACAGCTGCCTGACCAAGGTAATGTGCAGCAGCGCAGTGCGCGTGTGTGGTGTGTGTGGGGGGGCTGTGTGGCATTGGATGCCCTCTGCAGGGTGTGCATACGGCTGTGGTGGCAGTGTCTGGTATGCAGTTGGCGTGTGTGCGCATGCCGCTTTGGTGGTCAAGTCAGGTGCGCGAATGGGGGGTGCGTTCATGGCTATGGTGCCAATGGCAGGGGGGCAACCGGGGCATGCCTGCAGGTGTAGGGCAGTCCTGGATCTGGAGCTGACCCGCATGTCTGAGCTGTTCTGGGCCGCCGTGCCGCTGCTGCTGCCTCTGCCGTTTCTGTTTTTTCTCACTGCTGCTCCTCACTGCTGCCCGCAGGTGTCGGGCATTCCTGTGCTGGAGCCGTCCATCATGACAGAGCTGTTCTGGGCCATCGTGCCGCACCTCATGACCGTGCACCCGCTAGAGGAGTGGGTGCAGCGGGGTCGGGGGGAGCTGGCGGCAGCCATCAGCCGCGCGCTGGAGCCCGTGCGCGAGTACCTGGCGCTGTACAATGAGTGAGTGGCTTGCTGGGGACCGTGCCGCGCTGCTTTGTGTATGCGTATGTTTCTTTGCGTCCGCATGTGCGTGTTCGTGTGAAGGCTGGCTGTGAGTCGTTCTGCCCCTGCCAAGGCAGCCGCGCATCCCGTGCCCCGGCCACGCGCGCGTGTCTGGGGGTGTGTGCGGCGCGCGCTCTGCTTGGGCCCGTGCCCGCGCTGTGCCTTGCTGATGCAGGGCTTGGCATGTGCATGTTTGGAGTGCCTGACTGTATGTGTGTGGGGGGGGGGCGCGCATTTTGCTAGTGTGCAGGTGTGCCCATCCTGCGCATGGGCTGCGCTAAGGTGCCTGGAATTTAGGGCCTGGCCCATGGGATGCCCTAAGAGGCGTGCTTACACCGCCAGATTGCCCTGCCCTGGTTGAAGTGCGATGCTGCGCCCGCGCTGGGTGTGTGTTGGTGCGCAAGCAGGTACGAGCCGCTGCTGCGGCTGAGCCCGGAGTCGTACGTGGCTGCCCTGGAGGCCAAGGGCGAGGAGCTGGCGCTTGCAGGTGTGGTTGTGCGGTTTGTGTGGGTGTGGGTAGGTGAGGGTGTGTGTGTGTGTGTGGGTGGGTGGGTGTGCGAGCGTGCGTGCGTTGCTTGGCCTTGCTTTGATTAACAGTCTTAGGTTGTCCCCTCTCAAGACTACGGGGGGTAGCTGGTGTTTGCATGTACACCGTGTGTACGCCCAGAGTTTCCTGTGAACCGTTTGTTGTACCGTTTGCCCAGCTTCGCTCTTCTGGTGTTGGGCAGACTCTTTGCGGCCAGGGCTGTGTTTGTGTGTGTGCCGCTTGAAGCCAGGGCTGTGTGTGTGTGTGTGCTGCTTGAAGCCAGGGCTGTATGTGTGTGTGCCGCTTGGAGCCAGGGCTGTGTGTGTGTGTATGCCGCTTGAAGCCAGGGCCACTGTAGCACCATTGTGTGTACCAAAATACCTCGTGCATTCAGAGCACCACAGGGACGAAGAAGCACATACACACACACGCACACACACACGCACACACACACGCACACACATGCTCCTGTCTCTGCTCCACACCCAAGTGCTGCTGTGTATGGTGCTGTGTGCGCCACCATCGTCATGCAGAGGTCAAGGCGGAAATCAAGAAGCACTCACAGGAGCTGGCGGCGCTGTATGATGCAATTCCCTCTGGCATGGCCTTCGGAGGCCTGGTATACATCAACACCCAAAAGGCATGTGTATGTGTATACGTGCTTGTGTGTGTGTGTGTCCCTTGTTTACGTCAGCTCCAAATTGGTGTTTGTGTCCATTCGTGCATTCCTATGTTGTCAGGAATTCTGTCTGGCCAGCCTGCCCAGTTCTAAGTGTCCCTCAGCACTGCCGGGAGGCACAGTGCCTCTGTTCCCTCTGTCAGCGCCTTTGAGTGACGCTGTCAGTGCTTTTGTTCCCTCTGTCAGTGCCTTTGCGTGACGTTGTCTGCGCCCTCCGCCACCGTTCACAGATCCGGGAGGTACTGCTGAAGAAGAAGGAGAAGCTCGTGGCCCTGCTGCGCAGCCTGTGTGCGCGCATTCCCCGTAAAATGATGACTGCCGTGGGTGCTAAGTTTCAGGAGATTGAGAAGGTGGGCTCCTGCAGGACAGTTCGCCTGCTGTGGCACTGCCCGCATTTTCCTGCACCGCTCACCTGTTGCGGCAAGACCGTCTGTGTCCATGCGCAGCTCTCCAGCCCACCTCATGTGCAGAGCACTGCTTGCCTTGTGGAGTGTTCGATGCGCTGATGTGTCTTTACATTATGATTGAACGGCTATGCACCCATGTTTCATCCCTGTTTAAGCAGCAAGGGCGCGGCAGGCAAGGCAAATGAAGCCCTGCGCTTAAGCCGTACACATGAGCAAATGACCTGGCAACTGGGGTTTCTCTTCATAGAGGCTTCTTGTCACCTGGTTTGTACAGGCTTTGCCTTTGGCTTCTGCATGTTGTCTGCTGTGCATGTGATCTTGCTGTGCGTGTCATTCTGCTGTGCATGTGATCCTGCACGCTGTCTGCTGTGCGTGTGATCCTGCACACGCTGTGGCTGAAGCCAGAGAAGCTGAAGGATGTGCAGGAGTAGTGCTTGTATATCCGCTCACATATTCTGCTGTGTGTATGACCCTGCAGGCGCTGCGGCTAAAGCCGGAGAAGCTGGAGGACGTTCACGAGCAGCGCAAGTACATTGACGGGCTGTCACAGGCCATTGGCACGCTCATGCAGGACATCGAGAGCACAAGGGTGAGCCCATGGTTGCACACAGGTTTTGAAGGGCGTGTGGGTGAGTTAGTGGCCTTGCAGGTCGTGATGTGCACAGGTGGCCTGCACGGTCAGTACATGTGCGGTGGTACTCGAATGTCTGCGCGGCTTGTGAAGAGCACGTAGGGGAGAGCATGATTGTTCAGGACAGATTGGGATTGGGCACACAAGGCCGAGTAGGGAGCCCAGCTCCAGCACCAAAGCATGATTGATATGTCCAGGCCCTGGAATCCCAATGGCAAGGCTCCGTGCAGGTAGACGCATGCACACAAATACCTTGAACATACGTGTTGCACACACACACACATGTATGACTCATGTACATACACGTGCGCACGCAGCCCTGGTACGAGTACCTGGAAGGCCAGAAGCATTCGCTGACAGACGAGGAGGCCAAGGACAAGTTCTTGGGTGTGTCGTGGCCGGCAAAGCTGCAGCGCCTGGCAGAGCGCCAGATTGCAGCTCTGGCAGAGGACGAATCAAGGTGCCCAGTGTGTTTGTGCGTTTGCGCGCGTGTGCAGTCGTATTGTACATGTGCATGTGCGCGCATGTGCTGTCGTATTCTGCATGTGCATGTTTTGCTCGTGTGTCTGTTGTGCGATCGCATGACAGCGCGACCCCGCAAGCATGACAGCATAATCCCCTAAGCTTGCTGACATACTCCCTGTGGCAGCATAGTCCTTAAAGCCTGCTGACATACTCCCTGTGGCGGCATGCCCACTGTGCTGGTCCCTTGACTTCTCAAGTTCTTCACTGCAGCTTGCGCGACAACTGTTTCTTCAAGCATGGTGGCATGTTCTCCGTGACGACATGTCCGCACCCCTGCAGGTTCCGCGATGACATGTTCTCTGAGCAGGACGGCTTCCAGGACAACCTGGGCGAGCTGTCGGCGGTGCGTGGCGGCGCGTCTTGTGTGTGTCAGCATGTTAACCCTCACAGTGCATGACCTCCATAGTGTTTGCGTGCTCGTTGCGGGTGCACCTGTTGTGTCCACAAAAGTCCTCATGGGCGAGCTGCCACTGGCGCATGGTGGTACGTTTCGTCTGGTCGCGCGCGTCTTCACAACGCATGAACCCGAGGCTGTTGCTTGTTCATTGAGGATGCGTCCCTCAAGCTTTTGCCTGAGCAAGCTGCCTGCAGCGCGTGGTGGCGTGTCTTGTCCGGCCGCGTGTCCTTGAAATCATGCACGTCCTCTGAAATCATGTACGTCAGGAATTATGGCCACGACGCGTCTTGTTTGGCCGCATGACCTGAGAGTTATGCCAGAGCTGCACAGTGCAAGCCAGCACCAAGGCCTGCCAATCTGCCACTGCGCAGTCCTCTTCCAGCCCTTTCCACCCATCAACGCAAGCCAGTGACCGAACGTGGAACCCAATGCACCATTCAGAGTGCTTGCATCGACCGCAGTGCTTGCATCAACCACAGTGCTTGCACCAACTCGAATTTTTGCATCAACGGCAGTGCTTGCACCAACTACAATCCTTGTATCAACTGCAGTGCTTGGACCAACTGCAATCCTTGCATCAACCGCGGTGCTTGCGCCATCCACAGTGCTTGCATTGACCGCTGCGCAAGCATCAAGCACAGTGCAGGCGTCAACCTGTGCCAAGCTGTAGGCAAGCCCTGTGATATTCATGTGGTGGGGTGGACAAAGCTCCTCAGGGCTGGCAGACGCAGCTGCATAAGGCTGCGCTCAGCCAGAGGCTGCACACTGAGCATTGCACACGCTGCACTTTAAATTGCACATGAACAAGAAGCCGCACCCCTCCCTGTCACGCTCACTCACACCTCCCTCGTTGCTTCCTCATCCCCTGAGCTGTGCTGCGCTGCGCTGCCCACCTCCTGAGCCGTGCCGTGCTGTGTGATGCGGTGCTGTGGCTTCAGCTCGTCAACAGCGCCGCCCAGAATCTGGACCTGGCCAAGATGGATGCGGTTGTCAGCGAGGTGCGCGTGTCTCTGCTCTGGCTTGGATGTGCTGCACACTATGTGCGCATGCCTTGAGGACCATTGCGTGCAAGTGCCTTTGTTCGTGCAGGTTTCTATGGCATACATGAGTGCTCTGCAGTGTTTTGCGCTGTGCTCCACCCTGTGCAAGCCTGAAAGCATTTTTTTACTGGGTCATGCAAGCCCGGTGCAAAAGCGCATGCGCGTCTGCTCCCTGCCTGTGCACCTGTGCCTGTGTGTGCATCCCGCGTCATTGTCCTCTCGTGGCTCTCTTGAAGTCCATTGCACACCTCCCTGTGCGCCAGGTCAAACGTCTGGACGCCCGCCTGCGCAAAGCAGACGCCGACGCACAGCTGTTCAACGCACGTGAGGGGCTGCTTGGGTTGCCCATCACAGACTACTCGCATGTGAAGAACCTGATTGACCAGTTTGACCCCTTCCTCCAGTTCTGGACCACCTCCTCCACGTGGCGGGTGCGAGGTTTGGGCGTTGGAGGTCACCGCTGTGTATGGAATGGCCAGGGCGCAAAGCTTTTTTGAAAGTGCACCCTTCCGCTGCCTGTTGTGTTGCACAGGATGTGATCCTGCTTGGGCTGTAGTGCTGTTGATTCTGGTCCTTGGCATATCCTGCTTGCTGGCATAGCCTGTGCTATTTGTCAGCTGATGTTAACACAGCATGATGCGCCTTGCTATGGTTCCCGCCACACACATACACACATACCCACACACGCACACCCACACCCACATTCACATGCACACACCCACACCCACACCCACACCCACACCCACACCCACATTCACATGCACACTTTCACACCCACATTCACATACACATGCACACACCCGCACCCACACCCGCATTCACTTGCACACAAGCATGCATGCACGTATGCTTCTTGCTGTGCCCCACCAGGCAAACTACAAGTCATGGATGAACGACTCGTGGGAGAAGCTGGATGGCGAGCAGGTGGAGAACTCAGTGTCCAGCGCCCTGAAGGTGAGAGGAGGGCGTGCTATGCAGTGTGGTGGAATGTTGATGAAGCGTGGTGGAGGGGAAAAGGCAGCAGATGAGGGGAGGATGGGTGGAAGGGGGGAGGGGTGAAGGGGAGGAAGTAGGAGAGGAGAGGAAGGGTGGGATATCTTGCCTGACCCGCTGTAGTGAAGGCACCTGTTTAGTCAAGGGCATGCTTGAGCGCAGGCATTCCATAAGAGTCTCGCGCTTTGAGCCCTCTGCTGCACACTTTGAGGCCTCTGCTCCATTAACCCCTGCGCAAGCAGCCCAGTGTGCATGCCCCACAGTGGGGCAAGCAGGGTGCTGCAGCAATGCAGGTCCTATTGCTGCAATGCTGGTCGTTGTAATCGCTGGCTTCTCCGGCCGTCGAGCACCTGGCTACAACCACGGGCACTGAACCCCCGATCACTGACCACCTGGCTGCTCAGCAACGGTGTTGATCTCAGGCACCGGACCATTGGCCCTTCATGCACCCGTCTCAACCTTGGCGCACTGCAGGTGCTGTTTAAGACAGGCAAGGTGCTGCAGCAGCGTGGGCTGGATAAGTTTGCCGCCAACTGCGAGGCCATGCGGCAGGAGGTGGAGGCCTTCAAGAAGATGGTGCCGCTGGTGGTGGTGAGTTGGTGTCCTTCTGGCACTTTGAAGTGTGGTCTCTGGTGGGCTTGGAGGGACGCTGGGGTGGGGGGTAATGCAGCTTGCAAGGGAGCCCCCCTTGACCAGGCAGATGGTGCCGCCGATGGCAGGGAGTGGCTGCCCTCGTGGCACTTACAAGTGTGTGCTCTGGCAGGCTTGGAGGGGTGATGGAGTGGGGGGTGATGGGCTTTGCAAGCGCGCTGCCTGTTATGAAGAAGTTGGTGCCGCTGGTGGCAGTGGGCGGGCGCTCTTGGGGTGTGTGGGAGTGCCGCGGAAGTGCAAGGTGACGGGAGTGCAAGGTGATGGAAGTGGAAGGTGATGAGGTTGGAAGTGAAAGGTGATGACGTTGGAAGTGGAAGGTGATGACAATGCAGATGATGAAGTGCAAGGCAGTGCAAGGAAGTGCAAGGTGACAGAAGTGCAAGGAAACGGAAGTGCAAGGTGATGACGATGCAGGGTCTGTTATGCAGCGCAGCAGCTGTTTGATAGTGTGACATGAGTTCATGTGGTTGTGCGCATGCAGGCGCCTGCACGCGCATGCACATGCACTCTGAAGCTTGGGCCATCTGCAAACGCACACACGCACATGCGCGTACGCACTCTCAAATGCAAGCTTATCAATGTGCTTGCACCCAATGCCCACGCTTTGCAAACGCAGGCCATCCGCAACCCCGGCATGCGCCCGCGCCACTGGGAGGCCATCAGCCAGGACATTGGTACGCCGCTGTTCCCGGATAAGAAATTCACGCTGGTCAAGGCGGAGCAAATGAGCCTGCTTGACCACTTGCCTGCCATCACCAGGGTATCGGATGTGGCCGGCAAGGAGTACGGCATTGAGCAGGTGCGCCTATGTGGCTGCGCTCGCGTGTGCGTACTTGCAGGTTCTTGTGTCTGCATGTGTTTGTTCGAGCACAGCCGCGTTTCTGAGTGTGTGCCTGCCATGCCCTCAGACTTGCCCTACGTCATGCCCGCTCCTCAGACTTGCCCTACGTCATGTACTTGCCCTACGTCATGCCCGCTAACAGTCCCTTGCCTCCCCCTGCCTGGTGGTTGTCAGTGGTAAGTCCTTGCCTCTCCTTGCCTGCTGGCTCTGTGTGATTAGTCCTTGCCTGCCTGTGCCCGCTGCTTGCAGGCCCTGGACAAGATGGTTGGCGAGTGGGATGGCGCAGAGTTGCAGGTCTTGGACTACCGAGAGACAGGCACCTACATCATCAAGGTGGGCTGCAGATCAGGGGCGTTCAGCTCAGCCAGCATGTGGACTGTGCTTGTGTTGTGTTGTTGGCCTGGCCGCACAGCAGAGTTGCCACAGCCTCCGCTGCGCATGAGCTGCACGCAAAATCTGCGCCGGCGCTGTGGCATGTGGCATGTGGGCAGGGCGCTAGCGGGGCTTGCACCAGGCTCTTCCTTACTAAGGCTGCAAGCAGTATCTTGGAAGAGTGAGGCAAAAGATGGATGGGTCTCGTTCTGGACATGAGCAGGCAGGACTGTGTGATGGGGTGCTTGAGGACATGGGATGTCTCCCCAAAAGTGTGCGGTTGTTGCAAAGCTTGCTGGCGGACACCCACTTGATGCCCTGTTGAGTTGGTTGGGCAGTCAGTTGGAAGGCCAGGCCTGCTGGCAGGCTGCATCTCCACTGACCAACAGTGCACCGACTAGCGCAGCGAACAAAGGGGGCGCCATAACACCATTTTTGCGGCAGTGCTGACTGTGCGGCGGTGCGAACGAGCAGTGCAGGGGGGGGCGCGTACGTGTGTGTATGGGTGGTGAGGCAGACGCAGACGCTGACGCGCGGATGCAAGCACGCGGCCACGGGGGAAGTTGCACACGGGTGGGCCATTGCGTGGGCGTCGGGGCTGCACTCACAAGTGTAAATGGTGCAACCATACCATTGCAGCAAAATGGGGCGCGTGCAGGCCAAGGAATGTGTGCAGCGCAAAAGGTCAAGGCCGGTGCGGCAAGCACGACAACAGAGGGGACCTTCGTGGCATGTTTTGCACGCTGTTGCCAAAAAAACACCAGCCCTGTTTGGTGCTGCAACAGTGCTTGGGAGCCTAGCTGTGCAATGACCA
>LFCJ01000756.1_pt1 | contig 20992 bp, 18 predicted proteins | sample 643141 | NCBI WGS metagenome assembly LFCJ01 (sample SAMN03766243, study PRJNA286221) | soda lake metagenome | biome: soda lake; feature: Kulunda steppe; material: water; isolation source: sample B1-Br-g2 brine of Lake Bitter-1 | place: Russia: Kulunda steppe | collected 2010-07
ACACATACACATACACATACACATACACATACACACAATTTCAGCAAGAATACCCTGTGTTGCCATTTGACGACACCCTCGAAAACCTTCATCAAAGCACTGGCACACATCACCTTGGCTCTTTGTTCCACTGCATATGTGCACATGTAGGGTGTTCAACGCAGACGTGCACATGACGGATGACTACGATGTGGATGACCTGGTAGACGTGATTGAGGGCTCACGCATCTACGTGCCTGCCATCTACGTGGTCAACAAGATTGACCAGGTGCGCGCGCAGCTCCACGCGCTTCATTACCACGGTGTGGGCCCATAGTAATGGTGCCTTCATTACCACGGTGGTGCTTCATTACCACGGTGTGGGCCCATAGTAATGGTGCCTTCTTTCTCCTAGCCGTGCCGTGTGTGGATACCTGTTGTGCGTTTGCCATCAAGAGTGGTCAGCAAGATCGACCACAGGTGCCTGTGCCTCACAGGATCAGCGCCGCATGCATTATCTGTGCCTCACAGGATCAGCAGCCTTTTATGTCAGCTCACAGGATCTATGTGATCTCAGTGCCTGTGCCTCACAGGATCAGCGGCCTTTTATGTCAGCTCACAGGATTTTTGTGATCTGTGCCTCACAGGATCAGCGGCCTTTTATGTCAGCTCACAGGATCTATGTGATCTTAGTGCCTGTGCCTCACAGGATCAACGGCCTTTTATGTCAGCTCGCAGGATTTTTGTGATCTAAGTGCCCGTGCCTCACAGGATCAGCGGCGCTGGCATCACCCGTGCTGCCTAGCGGATCCTGTCTGTCATTGCCTGTGCCGGCTGGAGGGTCCATGGTGCTTGCATCACGGCCAGAGGATCCATGGTGCTTGCATCACAGTTGGAGGATCCATGGTGCTTGCATCACGGCTGGAGGATCCATGGTGCTTGCATCACCTGTGCCGCCGCAGATCACCCTGGAGGAGCTGGAAGTGATGGACCGGTTGCCGCACTACTGCCCGGTGTGCGCGTACCTGGACTGGAACATGGAGGGGCTGATTGAGATGGTGTGGGACTACTTGGCCATGGTGGGTGGGGAACAGGTGGTGTGGGGTTGTAATGCATGTGTGCTTGATGGTGTGGGACTACTTGGCCATGGTGGGTGGGGAACAGGTGGTGTGGGGTTGTAATGCACATGTGCTTGATGGTGTGTGTATGTAAGTGTGTGTGTGTGCTGGACAGTCAGTGTGCTAGATGACGCGAGTCTTTGATATTGAGCCTCTGCTGGATGGGGTGTGCCCGATAGATGGTGCATGCACGTCAGTGTGGGGATGAGGCAGTATTTTTGTGTGCACGTGCCTCGTTGCGCTCTGAATGTGTGCTTGTGCATGTGTGCGCCTTACTGTGCTCTTGTGTGTGCTTGCACGCGTGTGCCTTGTTGTGCTCCATATGTGTGCGTGTGCCTTCTTGTGCTTGCTCTGACAGTGTTGCGTGTGCAAGATGAAGTACGCCTGTTAGATGGGTGCGGAATGGCGTGGGCCATGGGGCAAGATGACGAAGGCCATGGGGCGGGATGGCTTGGGCCATGGGACACCCATATGGGTGCGTTGCTCACTTCAGCTCTGCCATAGGCCCTTTGGCGTGCTCAGGCCTCCATGCAGTTGCCCTTCCGCTTCTGTCCGCTTTGTCATGCTAGCGCGGGGAGCGAGGAACGGCCAATGGCGCACCGACTGTGGCAGCGGACAATGGGGCCGCAATAATACCATTTCTGTGGCAATGTTGCTTTTGCGGCGGTGCAAACGAGCCGCGGATGGCCGGGGGTCGGTGCAGAAGTAAATGAATGCAAGCGTGAGGTAGTAGCAGGGCAATTGCACTCCTGCCCCCGCAATTGCGCTCTGGCCATTGCGCTGGCGTCATTGCAGGTGTATGTGAGCATAGGTGTTGCAGTCACACCATTGCAGCAAAGAGGCGGGTGAGCAGACGGGAGTGTGCAGCGCAAAGGTCAAGCGCTTGCACAACAAAGCAACCTCTGTGACATGCAAGCACAACCCTGCTTCCTGGTAGCAATGATGCCAAGCTGCTTGTGGGGTGTGTGGTCAATCTTTCCACACATCCATGTGGATCCAAAATCCCACATCCAAATGGAAGGGCGCACAGCGCGCTTCCGTCCAGGCTTCTCCCAGGTCTTGGTGCACGTGTGTGTGCACGTGTGCGAAGACATGTGCGTGTGTGTGTGTGTGAGTGCGTGTGTGTGTGTGTGCGTGTGTGTGAGTGAGTGCATGTGTGGGTGTGGGTGTGCAGGCCCGTACGCGTGTGAGTTCGTGCTCGTGCGCGTGCACGCTCGTGCGTCCATGCTCACATACATGTACCAGCCCTTGCCAACGGACCTCCGCGCTGTCCCACAGGGCATCAAGTCGGTGTCCGCTTCCGCGTGTCACCACGCCTCTGAAGCAGAGGTTGTGCACTTGATGGCGTTCGTGCAGGTGCGCGTGTATACCAAGCCTAAGGGCAAGCTGCCCGACTTCAACGACCCTGTGGTCATGCACCGCGAGCGCTGCACAGTGGAGGACTTCTGCAACAAGCTGCACAAGACGCTGATCAAACAATTCAAGTGAGTGTGCGTGCTGTGGGGACCCTTTGGAGCAGGCCGGCAAGGGAAGGACCAGCTCAGGGTATGATTCCAGTGGGTGCAAACACATTGGTTGGCGTTTCGCTGTTTCTATCTGACCCATCCCCTACGCCTGCCGGGTACTTTTTGGATGACTGCTGCTTTCCCGTCTCATCATGTTGGACATTAGTCTAAGGCAGTGGACACGGAGCACTATGGTGTTGCATGCTTTTCATGAGTGAGAACCTCACAACCAAACGGGGATAAGGATGTAGGGACCAAGTGAGAGTGAGGGTGCAGGGACCCAAGGCAATGCGAAAGCCCACAGGCCTGCACCCTCCACTTGCGTCTGCATCTGGGATCGTGGACAACCAGCCTTGTGTTAGGAGCAGCTGCCCATTTCGCCATGCTGGTTCATTAGTGCTTGGGATTTCAGGGGGGTATAATTCGAACAAACAAATGAGCGTGCGTCCTTAGGGTGGGTGCAAATTTCATGGTGTGCTCTGCTCCCTTTTCACTGGCAGCAAGTCTAGGCTGCCCCTAGGCTGGTAGGCTGGCGTTTTTATAAGACCACTCTCCTTTTATGCATATCTTCCTATTTTATAGAAGTTGTGCATGTTAACAGACAGTTTGACGCCACACACAATGACAAAAAACATTTTTTGCAGATATGCACTGGTGTGGGGCTCCAGCGCCAAGCACAGGCCTCAGAGAGTGGGCAAGGACCACGTGCTTCAGGATGAAGACATTGTGCAGATCATTAAAAAGATTTAGAAGCTCAACCACGGGGCCTTTGTTCATTTGTTTTCCAACCTAGCCATCATCATGTTTCCTTGTCTCTTGCGTCAGTTGCTGCCTTAAAAGCATTTGTTAGAGGCATTAACACTCTGACTTAACACAACTGTCCATGGAAAAGTTGGTGCAAGAGCTGTCCAGCCAAATCGTGTTAAACTGTTTGTTGATGCGCTCATAAATAGACAATAGGATCGTGAAGGAAACATAGAGCTTGTTATTGTCCTGGATCAGAGAGTAAATACACCATGAGAAGCTGTGGGAGGAAACATAGGCGCGGAAGTCCTACAGAGGATTTTCCTTTATTCACTTAGCACATTCACTGAAGAGAAAAGGAAACTCTACCAGTAGTAGACAATTAAAAATCCATCAACAAAAAAAAGAAGGGGCCACGTACTTGCTGAAAGGCAAAGTTTACAAGTTAACTTGTAAACTTGGAAGGCAAAGATACTGCATAACTGTCATGGAGTGGAAGTGTGACCCTTCCAACGCCAGAGAAACAGAATAGTACTTGCCAGGTAACGGCATTTGACCAGAATAGTTTTTCTTTTCCGTTCTTTTTCCTTGTCCTTTTTTCATTGTAGACTTTCATTCAATTTATTCAAGTTGTCTTCCAATAAGTTGCCTAATTATGGTACTAATGCTAATGTAAGCTCTCCCATCTGATCCAAGAAGCATGAAATGCCAATTGAATATTTTCAGAATGCCTGCTTCATGTGAATATGTTCAAGCAAAATTAGCTTTAAGCCCATTCAACCCCTCTGAGCAACTTCAATTAATATGAATGAAACCATTTTCTGAATAAACGAATTCCAGCTCAGTTCAACTTTGCAAGCTGCTTCTAGCTCTTGCAGACAACAAGTGTAACAATCGTAAGTTTGTCTTGTAGAGCAAAAAGCTGTTTGTCTTTTAGTGCAAAGTCTTGCAACATGATGGCACCTGCCAAGCACCTAAATTTGTAATTCGTGAATCAGAGTGGCACTTGTCACTCGACCAATTCCACGTCTGTGAGGCAGAACTCAGCATCTAAGCCTTTTACATTCTGGAAGTCCACGCGATTGAGCCTTAATGTAGATGTTCCTGCTTCCTCACATTCAAGGGATGCCAGGCTTACCTGCACAAGTCACATCAACGGGCATGGGTCATGCTAAGATCCTTGAATTGAGGATCCTAGAGGATCCCTTTATCATAAGAATTTTCGGAATACTTGCCTGAGTGGGGGTTATGTTTAGGGCGTTTTCCTAGTTTTGCTCTCTTTTTGCTCTCTGCAGCAGCATCATTTTCCCAGTACGCTAGCACCCTGGCAAAGTGAACAGCTGTGGCCGTACCACAGTTTAATGTCCCTTGATGCATGGATTTCGCACTCTGGACATGCCAAAAGCCGACACATGTTTTTTTCACCATGTGGCTTGTGTTCTGAGATGGTAATTCACCAATGACGGTGATTTGGCGTGACATCCTTTTGGTGTATAAGATTTTGAAATTTCTTTCAGATTTAAGTTTCATTCCTAGCAGTGCTGGCTATCTTTAGGCTGAAATTATAGAATGGTGGCGTGGTGTAATTGTTATCATGTAATATCGCTTTCTCTCCTAGCCTGGGTATCTGCACTTCATTCGCAGTACTATTTTATGGTACTATTCCTTTCAAAACCTTGCACCATTGCCATGTTGCTATCATAAAGGCAAACTGTAAGGCATTTACGACAGTTATGTTATGTCAATTGCTGTTCAGCAGGTTTGCCATTAAGAGCGAAATTCCTTACCTTAACTTTGAACCAGATATCACCCAAAACTTTTTCAGACGAGGTTTGTCCATTGTTGACCTTTGCGGTTTCTGTGCAATGCCAAAATACATTCAGTGGTTATATCTTGTCAGGTCAGCCTGCTCTCATTTTTAAACATGCATGCATGCACGCGGAAATCAAGCAAGCTTAATTGGAATGATTTGTAGTTAGAAATAAGATTATCATTAGCGACAACTCACCCAAATCGGCTTCCACATTGCAATACTTTCGCTCATCCGCTCGCACAACCTTTCCGTCTTCCAAGCTGATATCTAGCTCCTCGTCCACCATAACAAACATCTTGATGGATGGAATCTGCTTGACAACCAGTAGCCAGAAAGCACTGTGTCAGCTGCCAGCAATTATGGGGTAACCTTAAGCAGGAGCTCAACATATAGATCATTAGACCACAGGTCCCATGTTTCACCTTCATTACATGGAAAGATCAAGTTGTTGATGTATTGCATTAACCTTGCTGCTTTCTTCTTGCTAATGAACAATTAGTTATGCCTGACATTTATACCACCCACAGCTGCTTCTGCACTCTCCGAGCAGGCTGAGATAGAAAAATTGCCAACTAGCCAAAAATATGTGCAAGCTTGTGATTTGGTCAGCTGCCTTTCAGCTCAAATTGAGCGCACTGCACTGCCAAGTTTTAGTCTTATAAATTATCAGGGGCTAAATATCATTTTAGAATTCCAAATTAGCCTAATTATCCTGAGTTTAAAGCCAGTAATGCAGCCAGTAATGCAGTAAGCCAGTAAATGCATTTGCAATTTTCACTCACATCACCCCGAGGGGAGGCTGTCAAGTTTGGATCACTGGAGGAGCTGTTGGACCTGATGCTGAAGTGGATGCCAGACACGCCTGCAAATGGCTGAAACCCTTCTTGGCTGCAAAGCATAGGAGTTTGAAGCAGGATGTGCGACCCAGGGTTTTGGATGTAGACCTATGCCTAGGTATATATAAGGGTGTGGGCATGACATTTACTGACAAGATGGAATAGAGAGGAAAACAATCAAGGCATAAGTACGTAGGTACTTATGGAGTACAGCGAAGAAAGGGCTTAGTATAGGGGAAAAAGACATTAAACAGGCAATTTGAGACTACGATCTGGCAACCTTTTGGATCAGGGATGCTGTGCTGCCCTTTCAATAAAGTGTTTCTAAACTGTCATGGTCATGAAGACATAGTGAAGTGTGTGAGTTCTTGAAATTGTCAGTACCAGACGTGTTCTTGACAAAACTTTTGCAGCAAATCATCTCCAAGACCAGGAATGGGGTACTGCTAGTCATCCCCCTGATTTCCACTGGCTTCTTTTGTTTTCTTTGCTTGTGGAGGAGTCATACGGTGCTTAGGCGCTAGATGGCTCCTTTTCCTTAATTGATATAGGGAGTGCTTCACTGCCTATGTAGTTATTCTTTTCCTTTCATTGAAACCGCTTACAGGTGCATAAAGGCATGCATTGAACCTGACATATGCAAGCATTGCTGTGCAATCACTCCAGTGACCATGCACAAAATGTGTACATGGACTGTGAAAGTCACAAGACCATGCTTTTGGTTGCTGGGCTCAGCTGGTCCATATGGGCACTTGCATTTGCTTAGTACAACTACCATTGGTGGCTCCTTTCCTGTTAAATCTATACCTACCAGTGACCCTAGGAGTTCACAGCAACCAAGTAATGCTTTGGCCACCAGAACCTACTTCCTTAACCCCTTTTCCCTATTCTGGCATTCCATCTCTCCAAGCAGCCCTCCTTTATTTTGGGACCAAATTCTATATTAATTCATTGCCTCACCAGCTTTCCTATTTATCTCTGTTATTCATATTTCACACACCTGCAATTGCGGCAACGGAACGACAATCCCCCGCCCTCTGTCAAATGCACACATGTGGCGGTGGGGGCATACAGGATACCAAGACCTGTTGCAGATTAATTGTGGGAGATATAGCGACATCAGTAGGCTTAATCAAATACCCAGTGGGGAAATAAGCCATGTGTCATGCTCTGGGAACTTAAGACCCCGCACAGACAAGCAGAGCAACTGATCACCTGAATGGACAACTAAGCAATTGGCCACTTGAACAGAAAACTTGAGATACTGATCACTTGCACAGACAACTAGCGCAAGCAATCACTCGCACACACAGCTAGAGTAACTAATTCCCTGAGCAGACAACTAGAGCAACTGGCTGCCTGACCAGACAACTAGAGCAACTGATCACCGGCACAGACAACTAAGCAAGTGGTCACTTTAAAAGACAACTAGAGCAACTGATCACCGGCACTGACAACTAAGCAAGTGGTCACTTTAAAAGACAACTAGAGCAACTGATCACCGGCACAGACAACTAAGCAAGTGGTCACTTTAAAAGACAACTAGAGCAACTGATCACCGGCACAGACAACTAGAGCAACTGATCACCGGCACAGACAACTAGAGCAACTGATCACCGGCACAGACACCTAGAGCAACTGATCACTGGCACAGACAACTAGAGCAACTGATCACTGGCACAGACAACTAGAACAACTGATCACCAGCACAGACAACTAGAGCAACTGGCTGCCTGGATAGACAACTAGAGCAATTGGTCACCGGCACAGACATCTAGAGCAACTGATCACCTGGGCCTGGAGCTTGATCAGAAGCCAGTTCAAGAACTCCGGGTCGGGGTGTTGGTTGACCAGGGCGCGGGAAGATGAGTGGACCAGCTCCTATACCAGCACCTGCGTGCTTACATGCATGTGCAAGCATGGTGAAGTGCTTGTCGTGCAGCACAAGCAAGGTGAGTGGACCAGCTCCAATGCTTGCACCTGCATACAAGCATGTACAAGGCATTTAAGCATGCTTGTCGTGCAACATGGGCAGGGTTGATTTGGCCAGTTCCTTTTACAAAAGTTGCCTGTAGCATTCTTACGTGCCAGACTGTGGTGGTAAGTCTTTTTCTATAGTTTGCATTTTCCCGCGAGACAGTTCCATGCAGGACAAGTACATGTGCACATTTTTTGTAATTGTCACAAAAGATTTGTGTGCATGTCGTAGGAATAGTAAGCACATAGAAATGCACCCCTTTATGTGTGCACAAAGGAGGCAGGCTTGTGCAAGCTTGCCGTGAAAGTGCATGCAGGCATGCAGACATGCAAAGGCATGCTGAAATGAAATTATCATTATAAGGCTTTCAGAAGGTGTAGACAGGGCACAACATAATTACAACAGGGCCCTCAACCATTCCCACAAGGTTAACGCACAAAAGACTTACATGACAAGCCCTTCCAAAGCCCACACAGTGAAGTTTACTTCCAGCATTAACCTGGCATGCGCAACACAGCCTCTCTTGCCAAAACAAGCAGCCAATACCCTTGACCTAAAACATACACTGCACATTACCCTAGCACTATCCTAGCTGGGAGGAAATGTGGGCTTCTCTCTGGCACATTTAATTTGATGCAATAAGAGCGGGCGTGCAGGCCTCACCCGGAACATGCAGTGTGGCCTCCCTTGCACTGTAAGGGAACCAGCTCCAGCCTACAAATTCACAAAAATTTTCAATCAAAGATACCAGTGCAACTCCAATGATTGCAGATTGGGTTTGATCCAATTCCAGTATAAATAGATTGGGGCTGCTGATTCAACACCAATTACAATGGAACAAAGCGCTACCACCATCACAGCTGCATGTGCATGCAAGCAATATTGCTCGGCAGTGCAAGTAATTGCATTGACGTTGCCTTGCCCGTTCCAGGAAGCGTTGATCCAGATCATCCTCTTGCATTTCTGGTTGCAAACGAGGGGAAACGGCAGCTCACCTGGTTCAATGCCCCACCTGAATATTAAAGAAAGGCAACACTGGTTGAATTTCATTGAGTGCAAGTAAAAAGTGTTCCGAAACACATACGTGCACAGGTCGTAGCATGCATTCAAGAATTTAACACAACACATTTAGTATCTCTGTGCTCATGACATTAACGGCAGATGTACAAGGCACAAGCAAGTCAAGCTGGGAGTTTTCAGGTGGCATGCAATTTGGTGGCATACCTTCTGCTGTAAATCACTTGGCTTACATAAGTGTCTGGGATTGCCTCAGACGTCTCACAATCCCTGCTTGGGTAGTATGATAGTCAGTGAATGCCACATCATCAAGGCTTGATTCACTTTGAGTGCCTAATCGCTCGTTTCTTGCAGATGTCTGGGGGAGAGTACGAAACAAACAATTTGGTTCTTGCAAGCCACATTACAAAACAAATGCCTCCACTTCCATTTCGGCATGGCATGAGGGTGCTGACTGCAAAGATTTAATCTCAAGCTTGCTGGGGATCTCAAAGAGGACCTTGCAAATTTTGGGTGCTGCTGACATAGAATACGGATGGGCATAAGAAGAACAGGTACATACAAGCACAATTGAATAGAGGAATGATTTTGTCACATGGAAAATCTCACTGGCACGGCTACATCACTGAACTTAGTCCGTACCCTATGGCTCCTGCCACATGTATATAAAGCTTTTACAAAGTCAGCAGAAATTCACGCACAAGCAAGACACCTGTTTTTGTGCACCCACGCTCTTGGCACATGTCATACTCCTTCAACTTATTGTGGAGACAGGGTGAAGTTGATATGGCAAACCAGTGCACATTCTTGAGGAGGCTCTTATTCATCCTCCAATCCTCAATATTTGTGGCACAAGAAACACCTAGAAATGCAAGCTCTTAGCCTTACAATGTAGCTGATAAGTCCTGGCAGACTTGGTTTGCTGCCCACCCTTACGCGCGGGTTGGCATGGCACTTCTTTTGCCACAAACCAGGGGGGGTGTGCAGCAGCAAGGGGTGCGGCTTGTAAACGCGGGTGCAAGGGTAGGGGGGTTGCAGTGGAGGTGGTTTAGGTGCGTGCTCCGTGGTCCGATTAGAGTGTACTTTTACTTACACAGCCTTGTAGTCAAGGTTGATTGCCCCCCACAACGGGTGCGCGAGCTGCTCCATGGCAAGCCAGGAGATGTCAAAGTGGCTGGTTGGACCCCCTGGAGAACCAGTGGTTTTGGAGTGAGTGCAACTTCTCAGTTGCGGGGAGCTCTGCAGATAGCTATGTGGCATGTCAGGGCTTGTGATAGGGGTGGGTAGGCATTCCCCAAGGGAGGCAAGTGTTTTGTGCTGGTGCCTTGTTGTGGGACAGCACCGATGCCTTGTTTCATCTTACCTGCACCATTTGGCTCCACCATGACAGTTTCACTCTGACCAATTGACAATCCGTTATCTTCCATTGCGTCTTTCCCATTTACCTTTCAAGGAGGGGATCCTTCTCCTCAGAATTTGGTGGGGGGAAACGGCCAGACGTGGCATGGAGACAAAGAGCCATGTGTGGCATGGGGGACAGCCCCCCAAGGGAATGGCGCACGCATCAAGTGGACAATTGGTGTCTGTGTGCGCAAGCCAGCAGTGGTGACACATGGGCAAAGGGGAAATGGGGGAGCTGTCCTGAAAGGAGCATCAGGCCTTTTATCCTGCAAGGAGCATCAGGCTTGTTTGGCTGTCCAGCGAGGAGCATCAGGCCTTTTGTCCTGCAAAATGCATCAGGCCTGTTCGGCTGTTCTGCAAGGAGCATGAGACCTGTTTGAATGTCCTGCAAGTTACTTCAGGCCTGTTTGGCTGATCTGCAAGGAGCATCAGACCTGTTTGACTGTCCTGTAAGGTGCACCAGGCCTTTTATCCTGCAAGGAGTATCAGCCCTGTTTGGCTGTCCAGCAAGGGGCATCAGGCCATTTGTCCAGCGATGAGCATTAGGCCTTTTCAGCTATCCTACAAAAAGCATAAGGCCCGCCCTGCTGTCCTGCAAGGAGCATCAGGCCCTTCCGTCTGTCCTGCAAGGACCATCAGGCCTGCACAGCCATTCCCCTTGCGCAGCCCCTGTCTTTTTTTGCATGCCCTCTACCACAGCCCAAGCGCAGGCGCGCCCCCTGTGGTCCATGACTGCAGCGTGACGTGCAGCCGTGCTGCAGAGGCATGCGAATTAGCTCCGAGCAGGGTTTGCCTGGTTGCCTGGGTTGGAATGATGCATTTTTACTGATACCCCACGCGCCGAATCGCGTCTTCCATAAACTGGCCCTAAATGCAGCCCCAAGATGAGTACCGCCAGACATGGGCCTCGCCAGAGATGGGAAATTTCCAGGTGTCAAAGTCCGATCATGACGCCAAAGCCCCTTTACTAATGCTTCCCTGGGGATTGGGGCTGTGAGGGGATGTTATTGTAGTATCGATGATACACATGATGTTGACATGGATATGGATGTGATTCCACACAAAATGGTTGGTGACAAGGCTTGTAGGGGCAGTGGGACGACAGCACCTCCCCTCCACCCCTACATCCCTGATCCCCTCAGCTCCTGTAGCACCCATAGGAAGCTACCTGGTGCAGTTGGGCCGCAGCACCACTCCTGCCTGCGCTCCTCGCCCCCTGGCAACACGCCTGGGGCGTCTTCAGACAGCACCTGAGCCCAAGTACAGAGCAAAGCTGGCATTGTTTGCAACAGTGTGCACGCGCTTTCAAAAGTCAACGTGAAGCCAGAGAAGTGTGGAGCAAAGCAAGATGTTCCTGCTGCAGGCCTGCACAAAAAGCTTGTGTTGGGCTCTTGTCAGAGTTGCAATCAGAAGCAAATCTGACAAGACTGCTAGGGCAAGATCCAACCAATGTGCAGTGCCATCTGCACTGCCAAGAAACTCAGCGTTTGCGTAAGGGAAATGTAGAGGAATGCCAAGCAAGAAAATTTTGACAGATGGGTGGATCTCACAGTCCTCAAAGAGCAACCACTGAAATTTTAAGATGCTGCCATTGCAAGCCATTGCCGCTGCAAAGGCAAATCTATTGCACTGGTGCCTTGTTGGGGAAAATTTTGTCGAGGCAAATGAAGCAGTTGACTGCATGGGAACTGCTCCCTGTACCTTGAGCCAATACTCTACATACTCTGCAGCTGCTCAAGCCACTGCCACAACCTGCTTGCATGGACAGTTATCCGCAATGATGACAGTGACGGTATTGGATGGGTCACACTGCACGTCCACAATGCCTCCGTCTTCCGACCCCTCCGACGGGCCTGAGCAGGCGGTTTTGTACAGGAAGCACACCATTGATGCTGTGCATGTCATTGATATGCTGTATATGCCATTGGCATACTGTGCATGGTATTGATATGCTGTGCATGTCATTGATGGTGTGCAGGTCATTAATATGCTATGCATGCCATTGATACCTTTGAATGTGCTTTTCATCTGCCGCTCAATAGCAGCCTCCATCTGCTGAGAGTGATGGCTATTCAATTCCTCCAACTAAAGGGGGTTAAAGGCCAATGGTTTGCTTGCCAAGGAGAATAAATGTGCGAGCCCGACAGGGGATATGTAGACATATGTCTGAGGCCTCAAAAAGGGTACACGAGATTTCTATAAATGAGGGCCCCCCATTGCCAGTTCACATGGCTAGCCTAGTTTTTGCACAGCTTGGCACTTTTGTGGATAAAACAAGAAAGTATGTGAATGCAGCAACCAACGGGATAGATGTCATGGCATCCCAGGTGTTCATAGTAGCCTTAGGCAACTCGACATATCCTTGAATACAAGAAGCAAGAGTCAGGGCACCAAAGTCTATACACTGTCTTTCTAGCTGTGCCACCAACACTCAACCTCCTCTCTGACTCTCTTTTGGACAGATGTGCGCAACACACACGCACGATTATTCTTACTCAAATAATCTGAGTAAGTACAATACCCGAAGCATCAGAATATGAGAACGAATGGCCATTCCAAATAAGCTGGTCTGTCTTTAGATCATATTAATATCAGAATATTCTGGACAAAGGGGTGTTACAGGTACCCACCAATCTGGCCAGGCTTGCCAATGTGCCAATGTGGCCAATGTGGCCAATGTGACCAATGTGACGGATGTGACCAATGTGGCCAATGTGACCAATGTGACCAATGTGACCAGGTACCCACCAATGTGGCCAGGGTTGCCAGGGAAGCTCCTGCAAAAGCAGCAAGGAGGGGGGGAGCGCTTCACAGCGCCTTCACACAATTATACAGTTCTTGAAGCTTGATTGCCAGAAAGTCCAGGCCAAGAAGAAGCTTGAGATCAGGGCCTGCACAAGGTCTGGCTTTGAAAATCTGGAAGCGCTGCCATGTCTGCTCTCTTGGCTTGCAGCATATGTTTGGTGTGGATGCCTTGTGGGATGGTACGGATGCCTTGTAGGACAGTGCGGGTGCCTTGTAGGACAGGACATATGCCTTGTTGGACAGTATGGATGCCTTGTGGGACAGGACAGATACCTTATGTGACAGCTCGTGCATTTGAGCGTGTGCCTGCCTGAGCGCATGCGCGTGCACTTGCTCGTGCTGTGTACCTGCCAAGGGAGTCCTTCACGGTGGCATTGATCGAAGGCAAGTATGGGCGGCGCACATCCCCATCAAAGTACCCAATGGTGCTTTGGGTGCCGTTGTCAAAGAGGGGGTACAGAATGCGGATAGGCTGTCCGTCGTTCCCTGCACCAATACAGGTTGGCGCGTGCAGAGATGGGCGTGCGTGCACAGGGTGGGGCGTAAGCGCACCAAGGCACCATCAGCATCGGCTGTGCACACGCCTTGACGCACACTTTGCACCAGTCTTTCAGCACTCAGCTCTACAAACCCCAACCCGACCAGCACTCACCTGGCTCACGCTCACTGCGCATGCAGCGTGCCCAGATTGTTCTCACCTAGCACTGGCCCAGGCTTGCAGCGCACAGTGTAGCAGCGCCCGCATGACCCAGGGAACCCAGGATTTTGGTCTGCTGAAGCAGCCATTTGCCAGGGCTCAAAGGGGATGTCTCCCTGCACGCTCGCACACACAGCACTCACACACACGTTTGAATCAATGGAATCAATATGTGTGTATGAATGCAAACGATGTTTCCTTGTATGCGCTGCTATGTATCAGAAGGGCTCAAGGTAGATGATAAGAACCATGCACCTGCGCGTCTCAAGAAACATGGACTGTCCCCTTGTATCCGGCTGTTGAACCTTGTTTTGGTGAGCACAAACCGTGCAGGCCTGTCTTAAAAGCTACCATGGATTCATCCTGTTCGAGGTCCTTACATTGACACGTTGATGCCTAATATAGCAGATCCACTTAAACAAACATTGAGAGGAACCTGCGCTCTCTGAGGTGATAATGGCAAAATGGGGGATAATGAGAGAGTTGGAAAATTCATTGACAAGGCTACCATGATCCATCTGGGTATTGCTACTTTCTTTCTACAATATACAGCATTGTGCGTCCTATCTGCAAATTCAGTAAGAAGTACCTGCCTTTTGTACAGTTATTATAATCTGGCAATATTCGTTCCAGTTGACGCACATTTAGCAATGATTCAGGGGAAACAGCCAAGAATGGGCATCTCACCGAATATCAACTGCATTGCCGTACCCAAATATCCATAAGGATATGATTCAACAAAAATAGTGTGGTCTGGTGACCTTAAACATCTGGAGCGGGCAATCAGCTGTGACAAGTAGGGATCTTGCCCCAGCAGATTAGGTAATTAATCCTTAACTGGGGCTGGCAAGTTTGTATGAACTAAGATGAATTATGTGAGGAGCCTCATACATTTCAGTTGGAAGCAGCCTATGGGGGAGCACGTGGAAAGCATTCTCATTTGAGGTGCCTGTTGCCCCCCTGTTAGGCGTTCGCTTCAAAGCAAGGCAAGATGGCCACTGGAGGAAGGTGTTTAGTGGTCACAAGGAGTATAGTAGCGCTACCGCTCATGAAGAGCCGCTTGCGGCTTTCTTGCAGCATGCCATGTGCGCATGCGGCGCACTCTGTGCATACACATGAGAGTTCGCACGAGCTGTTTCCTTACCGCTGGCACGTTTGTATAGCCACAAGCGCCAAAAGCCAGTATACCAAAAGATCCCTCTCCCCTTGTGGGATCAAACTGCAAATGGAGGCATGCCAGGGATATGCATGAGTTGCAACAGTGGGGCCAGTTGGCAGCAGGGCTATGGCTCTGTCCTGAATGCATCAACAGTGTAAAATCAAAAACCTTTTTCTTAATTTGCACTTCATCCATCCCCATGTTGCCTTACCGCCTCAGCGATTTCTGGAGAAGCCCCGTAGTACCTTTATGTTTCAAAACATTTAAGTGGGCATGAGGACACAGCATATGTAAGTCATGGAAGTGCAGATGGATTGGACTCGGGAATTTACACTTTTGACCTTAAGCTCTGCACAGGATTTCAAGTACAATTCCAGATTACTTGTAAGCTAACTATAGTGCACTACCACGTGGACGATCACCCATCAACCATAGCCAGCAGGCCTGCTCCTAGGATCTGTGGATCATAAGTTCACTTTTGCGCTTACGTTGCACGGCCATCCAGCCAGGTGTCATCTGTGTATGCTCTTGGAAGGCAAGTGAGGAGTATCAGAACTAGCGCGCGCAGAGTGCTCTGCAGCACACTAGCATGCGGGCACATGCGTGATCTTGAAGAGGGATCGTAGGCAACAGTTTTAATTTTTAAATATGTGCGAAATAAAAATGCTGCTCGTGTGTCAGACATCACGCCTGGCGTTAAAATGTCGCTATGCACTCTATTTTGATTTCGACACTTGAAGGATAAGAGCAAAAAATGTAGAATTTTCCGTGTCACACTCGCTCCATGACCAGAAGTGCACTGCACACGACCTCTCCTGCTGGACTGCTGTGTTCATTTTTCTCTGCTAGCACAGCTTTTTTAGATAAAAAAGAATCAAATGATTCTATTACGCTGAAGCATCCCCTGATAGCGCCAAAAAAGGTGATGTTGTTCAATCGATCATTATCATTACATCAAGCTGTGATCGAAAACTCATGACATTGCATCAATTCACGGACAATAAGAAAAAGACACGAATGACTACCATAGTCATTCGTGACACCAACAGGCCTGTAACCCTAGGGTAACCCATGTTTGCGCGAATTAAAGAAGCACCAGGCTTGGGCAAACCCCCACCATAAAACTAGGAAGAAGTTTCAACCTTGTGGGGTCAGGATGGTTCTGAAAAGAGCCGTTTGTCCTTTCCGTGCTATTTTTCAACCTACTTACATTTATAATTTTGGTTTCATATTTAATAATAATTGGTAGAATGAGTTTTAAGGTCAATTGTAAGCTTTTTTACATAACACCTAGGCCAAGCTTACTGAGGGGTGGCTCAGGATGACATTTATAGGTGGTCCCCATCACTCCAATCAGGATGGTATACACCATGTATACATACATGTAGGCTCACTTTGTGGTATTGCTGTGCAAGGGCGTGTTTCAATCCATTATGCTGTTCAGTTGCTCTTGCTAGTTTTGCTCTGAATGTGTGTCATCACAATATTTCATTTCAACGAGGTGCGCATCCCAGCACGAAGGGTGTAAAGCCTGGGTGTCAATCTGGTGGCGATTCTGTCTTCCAGCTGGCAGTATACATATGGCATCTGGTCTAGAACAAAATCGATGATCATCTGCTGAAAGGTTTGGTACAAGCCATTGGGGTAGATTCCTGTTGGCTACATGTGCTAGCAAAACCAGGCTTTGTTGAGCCATCCGGGCTTTCCAATATCTGTGAAAACGATGTTTCCTCCAAATTCACCTTTGTTCAAGGTTTGGATGATAGGCCTGGAAGCAATGTTATGTTTTTCAGTCACCAGAAGTTAAGATTACTGTAGGTTCTGGTAATTTCCAGGCTCAAACGCAAGTGGACTGGCTGCCAGCAACATTCCAAGCATTTAGTCATTTTGCTCATGGTTAGAATGAGAAAAAAGTGTTTGCAATTGCTCTGGGTGGTCTGATCCAATGCTTTAAAAAGTAGAGTTTTTGCTGTGGCAAAATCAAGTGCATGTACATGCACGACAGAATTTAGAAGCCGTTTTGAAAGATGGCTGTTGGAGCAGGACGTGCGACAAGTTACTTGATGGCACACCTATGTTCTATTTTGGTTCATGGGTTTAAACTTCAAACCTGAATTCATTCAGCCTTGAGAATTCTTTGCTTGCCATTGTAAAAAGGAAGCTTAAATGATTGCAAAAAGGAGCTGAAGTGTTGGATCACATGTTTCTCTAACGAAAAAGTAAAGCCCTAGCTGAATTGGCACACGCATGTGGCACACACTTGACCTTCCAAAGCATTTGCCACATAATGACAATATCACTTTTCAGCAGCTGCAGGTCTTCCGTCTCGGCTACGTGGTCTGGTGCCTAAGAGAGAGGTAGAGAATCAGGGCTTAGAAAACTGCTAGAAAACGAGCAATATGGGCAGGTTCCCTACTGCTTTTATTTTGTTGCAGCATTGGCAAGGTGCTCACTGGCAGCTCAGGCTGGCCATGAAGGACAGCACCAAAACGAATTTTGTCCACATGGCCATCTCCCTTCCCTTACCTAGGTCATGCTGAGGAGGTATAGGGTGCTCTTTGAAATTGATATAGCCTGGGTCCTCTGCTCCAGGCGCTCGTGCAGGGCTTTCATAGACATCCTATGAGCACAGCACAAATATTTCTGCACATAATCATAATGGTTTTATGCACAAGTGTTGAACTTAGAAAGAGCCGCTGACCTTCTCTGGCAGATCTGGATCTCTGTGATGTCTGTGTGACTGGCCCATGCGGGCAAAGTTCAATTTCAAGAGTGCCTGCTATCCTCTGCATGGCATGCTGCTCATATAGAGGTGCATACGCGTACGTGAGTAAATGGGAACGCAAGCAAAAACTTGCCTTTGCACGCTGCAAAGCCCTTTCTAGCCGCGAAGCTCTGGCCCTAGGCAAACAGGAGCGACATGTTTGCAAATGAAATCAGCTAAATCTTAGGGAACGCAGTCTGCGAGGTTGAGGGTCTCCAATGCTTACCCCTCGAGATCGCCAGGTTCGCCTTCTAAAGACAAGGGTTCACCTTTTGAAGACATGTTATTTTGAAATTATTCGTTCAAAAATCCTACAGAATTTTCCTCAAACTCGTTCATCTTCTGTCGTGGGAGCTGCACCAGTACAGTTCCCTTCGTGAATTGTGTACTTGCCGGGGGCGCATCATGCTTATGATAAGCCTGGGCACAAGTGACTAGCTCAACCTAGGGGAGTGATCTTCGCTGATCTTTGTCCGGTCAGCATGTGTAAGATCAAGTTGCACCGTATCCTGCCAGTGCAGACATCTCCCCTAATCATTATTGTGTGATATAAGTTGACTCAGGATCCCCCTGCTGGTTCATAGAAGGTCCAATCCGAATCTATCACTTGTGGACTTCATGAAGGAGTATGTAAGCGCGCTTTACATAGACGACATGCATTTTAAGGAACGAAGTCTTCCACTGGAAGCCAGATCCAATCTGTTATAATTCGCCAGGAACAGCTTTGTAACTTTCTCCTAAGCCAAAGTCAGTCAGAATACAAGGGCATCAAAATTGGTTCAGACAAAAACAGTTAGCCCAAAACCACCAACTTCATTAATCAATGTCGCTCTCTCTACCCACACCTCACTCATAGGGCCTAACAGCACATAATCAGCATGGAACCTCTACTTTACAATGAGCAGCTTGACTTGATAAGGGCAAGTACACTGTGCAGACCTGCTTGAATACATTAAATAGTGGTCAATCAAATGCGGGGACGAGCGTATCAAGGACAACAGCAGCAGGGCAGCATCGCCCAGTGCAGCGAAAGGCACTCATGAAAATCCCTGGCTAGGTTGTAGGCAAGCGCAGGGCCTGTTTTGAAAGAATGAGGCGGCAGCGGAGGCATGACCGTCTAACAACCAAACCTGCAGCCGTAATTGTTCCTCCACTCCTCTCTGGTCTCACGCCCAAGACCCTGGGGTCTTGTGCCCGAGACCTCTTCTGGTATCACACCCAAACCTGCAGCCGCTGTTGCTGCTTCTGGTCCCCCACACGGATGCGCACCTTGCCCCTGTGCACGGACACCTGGTCAAGCTTGTAGCCCAGGTCCCCGGCCTGTTGCAGGAACGAGGGGAAGTGCTGCCGCAGCGCGTGCACGCTGGCGGCTTCAGCTGGGCTGGGCGAGCTCCCTGCCGCATGTGCCTGCTGCGACTGCTGCTCCACATGGTGGGGGTGGTGCTGAGACAGCCAGGCAGCTTGCCACATTGCCTGCACAGACGTCAAGCAAGCGTACCAACCAGCTGAATGCAGCCGCTGCACCACCGACATGTCAGCAGCTGCTGGGCGCCAGAGGCACCATTGAGGGCTGCAGCCAGCGTGCTCCGTAAAGGCCAATAGCCAGCATGCTGGATGCAGGCAATAAGCCCGCGCCCATCTGGATCCCATTCCCTGTACAGGCGCAGGGACGGTCCCCTTTCTTTGAGCTCATGTGAGCTCAAGCACTAGTGTGAGCTGCCATACACGCATGCCTCCCCCTCCAACTGCAACAGCTCGAGCTGCGGTGCGCGCATCGCGCGCCCTCATCTGCACTTAGCTGTAGGTCAGATGCTCTGCGCCCTCGCACAGCAGCACCCTGCGCACCCGACGGTGCTCTCAAAAGCGCACCGTCCCCCGCACTTCAGCAGCAGCTGTCACAAGCCCAGCAGCAGCAGCAGCAGCAGTCGTTTTGTACTATGATGCCTGATCAGGCCATGCTCCTGCACCATTTGCAGCAGGCAGCAGGCCTCAGCTCTCAAAAGCGCACGAGCCCCCGCGCTTGCGGCGCAGGCCGCACCTCTGCAGCTCTGCGTCCTCGCGCAGGGGCACACAGCATACTCATGCATGCAATGAGCTCGCGAGCACACATTGGGCCCCCTCAGCACCTGCAGCAAGCTCTGCGGCTCTGCGTCCTCCTGCAGCAGCACATGCGCCTCGCCGCCCCTCCACACAAGCACGTGCTTCTCCTGGCTGTACAGCGCCAGGTATGCCTGCAGCGTGCCGGCCAAGCTGTGCTGCTGCGCGGGCTGCCTGCTCGCTGCTGGGGGCGCTCCCTGGTGGAGCTGCGGGCTGGAAGGGATGGCGGCTCCTTCAGCCAGGGAGGGGCCTGAGTGGGAGGCGGCAGGGCTCACCGCACCAGGAGCGGACGCAGGGGCTGGCAGCAAGCTTGGCGCGGGGGCAGCTGCTGTGGGCTCTCCCCACAAGCACTCCTGGACGCTCTGGGTGGCCAAGTGGACCTTGGGGAAGGGCACCCAGGGCTGGAGCTCGAAGATGGGCTCCTGCACAGGCGGCAAAAGGGGGGCAGGGGGGCAATGGGGGAGAGGAGGGAGGGGCAGTGCAGGCTTGAGCTCAAAGGTGGGCTCCTGCGCAGGCAGGGGGGGTGGGGTGTTTGGGATTGAGGGGGTAGGTTGGCAGGTGCATGGTTGATTGAGGGGGTAGATTGGCAGGTGCATGGCTGATTGAGCGGGTAGGTTAGCAGGTGCATGGCTGATTGAGGAGGTAGGTTGGCAGGTGCATGGCTGGGCCTGCTGCTGACTTTTGAAGGTGTCATGCAATCATCCTAGCACAAAGCTCAGGGCAGTGTACCACTCAGGCCAGATACACAATCATACCGTCAAGCATGTGCACTGGCCTTGTGAGGAACCTACAAGCACGCCACAGGGCTTGTGCTCTGGCATTGCATGGAATCCAAAAGACTGCACACCAGCAGGCCACTTCCACGGGCCACTCCCGCAGCAAGGGCCACATCCGCAGCGAGGGCCACATCCACTGCAAGGGCCATCCACAGCAACGGCTGTATCTGCAGCAAGGGCCACATCCACTGCAAGGGCCACATCCACAGCAACGGCTGTATCTGCAGCAAGGGCCACATCCTCAGCAAGGGCCACATCCACAGCAACCCTGTATCTGCAGCAAGGGCCACATCCACAGCAAGG
>LFCJ01000757.1_pt1 | contig 20988 bp, 17 predicted proteins | sample 643141 | NCBI WGS metagenome assembly LFCJ01 (sample SAMN03766243, study PRJNA286221) | soda lake metagenome | biome: soda lake; feature: Kulunda steppe; material: water; isolation source: sample B1-Br-g2 brine of Lake Bitter-1 | place: Russia: Kulunda steppe | collected 2010-07
AAGATGTTTCGGACCCTCCGTTCGGCAGAAGGGGTCCAGATTCACGAGACAATAACAACGATGTTGGCGACGTGGAAACGACGAGGACTTGATCCACCTGAACAGCTCCAGTCAATTCTAGGTGGGAAAGAACTTCGGTAAAGACGAGAGGCATCACTGAGCGGTGTATCTTGGTCTTGCTATCCAACTACCGTGGAACTATTGTTTACACGCCTACGCGACGCTCTATATTCGCATAATAAAGAAGGTATTACACTTTCTCACATACCGTCCGAAAAATGGTGACACCGACAGCAACCTCCTTACTGGGTTCTTTGATTTACTTGACAGTCTTGAACCGAGGTCAAGGCCGTCTACTTTGATCGTGGATTCTAAGGGAGCAAGAGTCCCATACTGCTCCAGGTGGATAACTACGCCTATATGATCTCCATTATCCAGTGGGGCGAGACGATTCAACAGGAACTCTCTGAAGGCTGGAGTGGCCTCATTCATCATGATCCGACATGGTAACTTGACAACGATAGATGGACCGTCGAGTTTCCTATCTATATCGATTGCACGTATTTGAACGAAAAATACAACGGTAACGGAGTGGCACGTCACGGCTACGCTGCTTGACACGCTGTTTATCGAGACGCCACGAGGGGACCCATACTACTCGAAACGGTTTGGTATCGAGTTGAGTTATCGGTTGTCAGAACAAACGATAGCGACGACAACAACCTGAAATGCGACGGTGAGATTTCTGTACGTTGTGATGAGTCTCCTGTTGCAGGACGTCTGGCGATATCTCCACTACGAGTTTGTGGCGAGGCCTCGCTAGGCGGGCGTCGCCTCTGTTGATGGCCGTACAAGGAATTCGTCGATATTATTCAATGGGCTGCGTGGATGGCCCTCGTAGTGCGTCAAGCCGTTCCTTCGAACCGATCACCTGACGAGCGATTCCACAGGTGATTTGATCAATTAAAGCCTGTTTATGAATGGCTACGCTGTCGCGTTGGTAGCTGAGTGCAGCCGACAGCGACTGCCCTCTCTTTTAAGTAGAATGTTCAACCGGTTTCGATGTTTCTCAAGATAGGATCGGATCCTCAAAACGGGTTAGCTGAGAATGTTTTGTGAGGTACTGACTTTTGTTGCATCGTGGATTAATAATCATTCGGTAGATTCCTTAATAAGACCTACTGGCCACTAATGGTGTATAACTAAATGTCTGATATTTATATTCCAAAATCTGACGGATATCTAAAGAATAAAGTACATCGTTGTATAAAATAAGATATATATGATAGACAACCTCGCCGCATGGGGGCTTTTTGTTGGCGTTGGGATGACCGCAACAGGCTTGGGAATAAGGAATCGAACCGAGGGTGCACTTGGAGTGAACGGCGTTTACAGCATCGTCTACAACTCCATCACGATATCAATAGGAATCTTCCTGTGTCTGATTTCTGGCTTTGCAGTCGTCATCTCAGGCTATTTGGTGGATGTCACCCACATTGTAGGGTTTCCTACTGTATATATTGAATCAGCCAAAATCATTCTTTCTCTGAGCTTATCGGCAATAGCTTGGTTGATTGCTGTGGCATTTTTCAGTCTGTTCTTTGTTGGAATCCCTTCTGCAATTCATGAGTTTCTCGGCATTTTAGCCATGATCGTCTTAGGATTGGGACTTCTGATGATGGCCTTCGGCTACTTGACAAATGCTACCAGTGAAATTAGACCTTTGATTGCTATGTTGGTCATCATAGTCCCTCTGATAACGGCTATCTCAATCGAAGTGTTCCGATTCTTTGCTGGATCGAATATTATTGAGTATGGTGACTCAATGTTAGGTAACAGCTACCCGACCGTTGGGTTCATTTCCATGTTCATTTTCGGCTGGGGTTTTGTTCTCCACGGGGCGGCTACGACTCCAGTCACGCACTTTGGTGAAGTGTTTGTGATTGGAGAAGCTATACTTGGAGGGGCCTTAGTTGGAGTTACACTCAGCATAAATGGCAACATCATTGGAACTCGCTTCGACAAGCGCAAGTATCAACGAGAGCGAAAAGAAGCTCAAGAAGAAATCGAACAGTTGACCCAAGAGATCGAGAATAAGTTGAAGCAGGCCGAACAAAAACGTGATTCAGAACTGTACTCTTCTGCGGTCAGTGCCCTAAATTCGGCTGAGAGACATTATGAGGATGTTTCGGGGAAAGCTAAAAAATACGATCTCTCATTTGATCTAACAGTTGATAAGATAGAGATTGATCAACGGATCAAACAGGCTCGCCAATTAGAAGCGAAGGCGGACGCCGAGTCTGCAAATGAACGATTTGAAGACCTAATGCAAGATGCAGAGCGGATGTACAACTTCGACAACATGGATGCTGGCGACACCAAAATCGAACAGGCACGAGAAGAAAAGGAGAAACTCGAATCTCTTGCCTCTGACTACCAGATCGACTCGATTAATCTAACTAATGCAAAATTCGAAATAGATAGGCGTCGGAGGTCGTTGATTGAAACCCAGTACCAGTCACTATTAGATGACGGTGACGATTACGAGTCAGCTGCAAAACAAGCTACGAAAGACGGACAGTACATTACTGCAGTGAACCACTGTGAGGCTGGAATAGAGGTAGCCGAGCGCGCCGTCTCTCTATCCAAGGAGTATATATTCCTCGACACACAGAGTGCCCAAGGCAGTGCCCAGCAGTTCCTTGAGTTGAAATGTGACGTCCTTTCAGATGCAGTCGCTAACACCCAGACCAATCTACAGTCTAACCCTTCAGCAACGACGATCAAAAAGACAATTAATGATCTGGAGAACTATATTCAAATTCTCAATGGCATCGACGCAAACGACCAAACAATTCAAGATAGTTTTCAAATCATTGAGGATGTTACAGAAAATCAACTGGTTCTAGGAAAGTTACTTGACTCTAAAAAGACCATTGAAAAGGCGATCGAGAGCTTCAACGACGGTAACTACGGACGCGCTAAACAGAGATTCAAAACTGTCCAGTCAGATCTATCTAAACTTGAGAAATTATCTGACCGGTACGACGTGGACACGTTTGACGCGGACATTAAGCAACTCAAGGAAGATTCCGAAACAAACGAGGAGCGTGCTCACAAGATGGAACTCGGTTTAGAATCCAAACTCCAGTTAATCGAACCGAACCTCAAAACCGACCAGGTTGACGACGACGGTACAAGCGACACCCAAGTCTTTCACCAAGGAAATGGTGGAGGTACCTCAGACACAGAAGTCTTTACTGGTGGAGGTACCTCAGACACAGAAGTCTTTACTGGTGGAGGTACCTCAGACACAGAAGTCTTTACTAGTGAAACAAACCAAGATTGGGACGAGACAGAAATCTTCAATCCCGGCAGTAATAGTTCGGAAAACGACACCGAATCAGATGAATTAAATTGTCCTCAGTGTGGAAAAAGAATTCGAGATATAGAAAACACCAAATTCTGTTCCAAATGTGGTGAAGAACTTTAATTTCCTAAAGGAACTACACACTATACTTGCCCGCTATGCAGGCTTATTGAGGATGCGGATTTAGCGACTCCTTTTTCAGATAGATCGCTAATAATCATAACGACACAAACCACTAATGAAGTAATAATGAAAGAAAGTCCACCGACACGGATGATATCTGATCAATTCCGTATAGTAGAACGGATCGGAAGGGGTGGTTTTGGGACCGTCTGGCGCGCAGTTAACGACCAAAACAATGACTTTCCAGACGTCGCAGTCAAGTTTCCTCGGAAAGATGGAAACAAGTCAAACGAGTCATCGGAGATTCTGCCGCGTTTCCGAAACGAATCTCGAATATTATCCCGATTTGAAGGCGGCGTTCTTCCGACATCTATAGTGCGTTATGTTGAAGGACGGCAACAAGATCCGATGTATATTGTGCTGGAATACATCGAAGGTACGGAACTCTCGGAGAGGGTCACTAAATCAGATATAGAACCCGGTCTGAAGGCAGCCAAGCGATTCGGCTTTCCAATCATTCGAGCACTTGAATTTCTCCACCGGAACCAAATCTGTTATCTGGACTGTAAACCAGAGAATATTTTGGTTCGTGAGCGGGACGATACTCCAGTTCTCATTGATTTCAATACTGCCGAACTGACGTCATCAGCAAATACAATATTACACGAAGACGAATATAAAGCTCCTGAACAGATACCTTCAGATGAGTGGTCTGCAGACCCCGGCCCTCATTCCGACGTCTATGCAGTTGGCAAACTCCTGTGTTTTCTTTTCACAGGTTTTACATTGACAACGAGTTCGACACCACCCGACGGGATGGATATATTCGAGTATGATTGCGATGTGCCGACAAGAGTACGAAAAATCCTTCGTCAAGCAACGGCAGCAGATACAACACGTCGACCAAAAGACGCGGGTGAATTACTAACAGCCCTCTACGATGCTTATGGGCAGGAAACTGCGGTCGCAGAACTAAGTGACGAACGAACGAATGCTTTTTGCCCGATTCGAACCGGTGAGACTATTGGTCGCGTAACTAACAATGGGCCAATTCCAGATGTGGCAGTCGCGGATCAAGATAAGTGTGTATCACCAATCCATTTAGAACTATCTGCCGATACTGAAGCCTGGCTCGTTCGGGATCGAAGTCTCAACGGGACCCACGTAAAAACGGATACAGGGTGGCAGCAGTTGCTCAGTAGCGAGGGCTACAAACGGCTCAAACATAATTCACCAACCGAAGCACCCAATGAACAGCCCTATTCGATCGCCCGAATCAATGAGATGACCAAACTATCTCTAGTTGATCCGTCGTACGGTATTGACCTCGGTTTTCAGCCATATTCGACGTTGGACAACCGAAATCAGGAAGTATAGAACTATGGCTCTGTTGAAATTTGATTCTTCGGATACATTATCGTCTGAAACAGCCGGTCGATGAAGGGTGCGGACACAGCATTTGGCTTCAATAAGACTTCACCATTTCCAGCAAATAGATCGCTTGTGAGACTGTATATAGAGGAAACTGAGCATGAGATCTCCAACACTATTTATATATCTTTTTTCGGACAGTTTCGAACGTGATTGAAAATTAAATAGTGAAGCCGACGGGATTTTCGATGACCAATAGCCGATTTCTAAACGCGTTGATCGGAGCGGTGGTTACACTCGTTTTGTATTTCACCGGGGTTGGACCGGTTCTTGGAGGAACCGTCGCAGCGTGGCTTGAAGAAGGGGACAAAGCAGCCTCTATATGGGTAGGTGCGCTCTCGGCGATCATCGCAATACTCCCAATCATACTGGTTTTGGTTGGGATATATGTGGTGTAGCCGGCGGCGTTCCGGGAACACTCTTCCTCATCTTGGGAGCCGTTGTCTTCATCATGTACATGGTGGGACTCGGTACACTCGGAGGCTATCTCATCTACTATGTAATGAAGGATAGACGTATTCCAGGAACGCGGAGAGAACCTATCATCGAAGATTGAGTAGCCAGTACTTGTACAACAAATGGCATTCTCATTTGGCAGTTCCCCACCGATCAGTTCGCACCCTGTAGTGACAATTCAGAGTGATCGATCTATGTAATGAATGAGACAGGTGATAGTGAGTTCACGGAACTGTTTCCACAAGCGTCGTGAGTCGACGAACGCAACGTATTTTCGTTTGAGCGTCGAGTTGACAGTCACGGATTGACTCCGATGGCCGTAGAGCTCAGCGTCTAAGCGCACGTTCCATCCCTTATGGAGCGATGTAAACTCAGATGCTTAATCAGTACCCGAGCTTCGTGTTGCTGGGAAGTCACCTGATTTTCTGGTCGTCGTAGCCCTTGTCACCGAGTAGAATGTCGATATCCTCGGGTTAGCGCCTGATCAACGACGGAGCGATCTGGCTATCGTGTTTTCGTGTCGATTTCAAGTGTAAATCGAGAATCGCGTTTACCTTCGTATCGCCCAACAGCGTCACCTTGAGTTGCTGAATCGTGAGTCCAGTTCGTTTTGTGTAGTGTTTCGAGGCATGACTGCGGTCGAACCCTGACACATCAACTCCAACAATGCCGCTCGTCGGAAGTAGCGTCGCTGAGAGAGTCAACATTATACGCCATACAGCCATATCAAGCCGGTTGAAATCTTTACAAAGCTTTAAGAACGTAGGAAGTTCGGCTCGCACGGGAACACGACGGATACGTGTCATCTCGATCAATTCGTCAAGCAGGCCACGATAGGTCGTGTTCTTCCGAACTTAGAGACACAGCAGAACAACGTGCTGCGGAAGTGTATAGCGCTGTATGGAAAGTGGACTCGCCCATGTGTTGACTCACCTCCGTATTATAAATGTCATTAGTAAAAAGTTAAAATCAGACACTTTAATCTACTAACAAACTATTCGCATTATTCAAATATATATACTCTTTGGAGATGGTAAATACAGACTGTATTTATATCTATATTTGTTGGTAACTAAAAGTAAAATTAGCATGTCAAGTAACACAACCTCGGTCGAGTGCCCTGAATGTGGGGAACAATTCGATCCTTCTATAATGGGAGGTTGGTGTACAAATGATGGGTGTGGCGAATATAGATGGGAGCCAGACGAGGAAACCACCTCGGATGATTCTAATATAAATGAATCAGATTCGGATGTAGATACAACAAGTAGTGAAGATGCTACCATCGAAAGCAGCACCGGAGTTGATTCCTCAAACCAGAGTAAGATTTCCTGTCCTGAGTGTAACGACGTTGTCCCCAACAAGAATTATTGCAGGGAGTGTGGTGCTGACCTTTCAGCAGTTGACTCTGAGGACAGTGGATACGAAACAGATACTGACAACATCGGTAGCGCCGAGGCATCTGATAATGGAATTTCTGATACAAGAAAGGAAGGATTAGACAACACTGGTGTGGAAGCCAGCGATACCGAATCCGAAGATGTTCAGGCACAATCGAATGAGGAACATTTGAACGAAGATACTGAACCTACGCTCGATGCGTGTCCAACCTGCGGCGAAGATATCGAAGACGAATGGAAGGCCTGCCCATTCTGTGAAACGAACCTCAAAAACATTCAACAACCTGATCACGGAACTGAATCGGATGGCAAGCCACCAGAACGAGTTGTCGTCAAAGTTAAAAAAGAAAAGATAGAAGTCGCTGACGGAAGTTCGATTGGTTCAGAGGTAAGAGCCGCCTACGTTGACGCTGGGGGGAATAACGACGAGGCGCAGTGGATTAGCCGAGAGCACGTTCGCTTCGAACGTGAGGGGGAAGAGTTCTTTATTATTCATAAAGGAACCAATGCTACTCATCTCAACGGTAATGAACTTGATGGTGATGAACGTCGCGTCGTTTCAGAGGGAGATACAATTGATTTCGCCGGGGTTACTACTGGGACAGTCCAGTTTGAGTAGAAGCGTACAATTTTAATAACAATCACAATTTAATTATGACCAACGCAAATGTTTCAACTGAACTGAACCGCCCATACCTACCACCACTCGGATCGCAGCAGCAGGTTATTGGCCGAATTACCGTTGAACCGGGGATGCAAACCACAGCCGTCGAACGACACATTGCTTTGGTTATCGATACCAGTGGTTCTATGTCGGGGGACAAGATACAGCGAGCTCGAGATGGAGCTAAGTTCGTCCTCGGCTATCTTGAGGACAACGACTTTCTAACCATCGTTGGGTTCGACAGCTCCCCGACAGTTGTTCTTGAAGCAGCACGGTACGGCGAACTTAGCCAGGATCGAGTCGTCAGTTGCATTGAAGATCTCACTGCTGGCGGTGGGACGGATATACATGGCGGTCTTGAGCGAGCCACGGAACAACTCCGTGAAATACCGATGGGAGGAAACACAGCCCGGCGCATTTTGCTCTTGTCCGACGGTAAGGACAACAGACGCGGCCCAGAAGACTTCGACCGGCAGGCACGCGAAATCGATGAGTTCGGTATCCGAATTCGCTCTGGTGGGATCGGCGATGAGTACAACGAAGAGACAATCCGGACACTTGGAACGGCCGCTCGGGGTCAATGGTCCCACATTGAGGAGGCTGCAGAAATTCAAGAATTCTTCGGCCAGGCCATCGAAGAGGCCTCAACGGTTGTCGGTGCGAACGCCGAACTTCAGATGGATATTGCCGAAGGCGTTGAGTTCACTGAAGTGTATCGAGCAATGCCGCAAACCCAGCAAATCGACGTTGAATATACTGGTAACAACCAGGGTGTCGTGAAACTCCCCGACCTGCTTGATCGGGAGACACAAAAAGTTATAATGAAGATTCAAATACCGGGAAAAGAGATTGAAACGAATTTTAAGTTAGCTGACCTGATATTATCCGCAGGATCACAAACCGCTAAGAGTGAACTCACGGTTGAGTTTACTGACGACAACGAATTACTAAGCGTTGAAAATAAGGATGTTAGTATCGGTCTCGACGAGACTCGGATTCGGACTAAACTTGGAGAAGGTGACACTGAAACGGCCGAAACACGTGTCAAACAGATGGAAAAGAAATATGGTGAAGAAGTAAACGTTGAGAAACTCGAAGACGACGTAACTCGCGTTAAAGAAGGTGGCCGTGCAGAACAAGAAGAGACAACCAGAGTCAAACCTGACGATGGTAAATTCTAGCCATCATGGAAAATACAATTTAACCAATGTCATCTGAAAAATATTGGACGCCGTCAGTCGGCGACGTGATTGGTAGTCGTTACGAAGTGACGGACACATTTGGTGAGGGTGGAGTCGTTAAAGTCTGGAAGGGCGTCGACAATCAAGACGGAAAGACAGTCGCAATTAAACATTTATTGTTTGATAGTGAAAATTATAAGATAGCCCCAAATCGGGTTGAAGATTTGTTCCAGCGTGAAATCAAAGCCCTTCGAACAATCAAAGATGCGGGAGGGCATCCAAATATCGTTGATCTCTACGATACAGCCTCAGAACACGGAACACAGTTCGCGATCGTAGAACCAGTCGACGGCAAGGAGCTTGACGAAGACCATCTTTCATTCAGTGCCGACAAAGCAAGGCAGATTGTCATGGAACTTGCCGACGCTATGGGATTTCTTCACCGGAATGAAATTATTTACCGAGATCTGAAACCGGACAACGCAATGCTCCGTTCGAATGGATCCCCCGTCCTCATTGATTTTAACACTGCAAAGGAGATGGACAGCGATGTGAATGCTGACCTTGCTTGTCCGAACTGTGGTAAATCTGTTGATGCCAGCGACTACATCTGTCCAGACTGTAATACATCGTTTGATGGAGGGCAAGATACTGTAATCGGCGGCGGTAATACATATAAACCACCCGAAGCAACCGAAGAAAAAGCTCAATTCCGACAAGGTCCTTGGTCGGACGTCTACTCTTTAGGGAAAATTCTTCACGGCCTCCTCCGTGACAGTGGAAAGGCACCCGGAGGTAACGGGAAAGGTCCGAAAGATTGGCCATCTGATAAAGAAAAGTGTCCACGTTACATGCACGAAATTATCAAACGAGCCACCAAGGAAGATACGGGAGAGCGTTACAACAACGCTCGTATTTTCAAAGTAGTTCTTGAGCGACGTGATCCCGAGCCACCCGTGAAAGCTAGGCTTGTGCACCTTCAGGAAGGTGATGAATGGGAAATGGAGCCTGGTGATACCATCGGACGACGTGGTAGCAGTGGGCCTGATGCAACAGTTAGAATAGATGATCCTGGTGGAAAGTACATTTCTTCCGTTCAGGTCCAAATCGATATTGATAACAACGACAATTGGATAATTCGTGACGAGAGCCTAAACGGAACATATGTGCAAAAAGGAAGTGGTTGGGAACGAGTCCTCTGTGAAAAAGGGCGTAAGCGTCTAAGCCAACGTGGAGAAGACCCAACCGACCGACACGGAAATATTCCACCGGAGTCATTGCCGCTTGGAAGAGAGGCTATGATCGCATTGGTTGATCCAACTTACGGTGCTGCTTTCGAATTCGAAGCAATTATTTAACATGAAATACGCAATCACTTATGATATCGGGAAAAAGAAGCGTGAAGATAATGGAATCAATGAAGACAGCATTGCAATAACTTTGCTCCAGGACGGCCACAGATGTGGCCTCACCATCAAAGAGGATACGAATGACGAAGACATTGGGAGGGCTGGTGACATTGAACCAGCTGTCGATGGGCCAGGTGACAAAATCCATTATGAGGACGACGAGGTCTCGGTTGATGAGAGTGATAAAACAAAACTTGGAGATGACGAGATCAATTCAGACGGCGTAGACGATGTCGGCTCTAATAGGGGCGGTATTGAAGTTAACGAGGATACTACCGAAATTTACTCAACAAAGGATGAATTACCAACAGTATCGGATCCACTAACAGAAACAGGCCCCCGCGACCGATATGCCGGAATATTCGTACTCGCAGACGGCGCTGGTGGTGAAGAAGCCGGCGACCTGGCTTCCTACATTGCGACTACAGTCATAACAGAGAATTTAAGCGGGATTGTTCACCGTGTTCGACGTTTGAAAACCGGTGGCTTCGGCTTAGAGATCGACCGTGAGGCCTTCGGTGCTGAACCCTCTGATCAAGATATTGAGGCAGAGATCACTGAAGCTATTGAAACAGCAAATCGAGAGATTATTCACTATGCAAACGAAGCCGATCTCGCCGGAATGTACTCTACTGTCGTCGTCGGTGTCTATCTTGACGAGAAGTTCCATTATGCCTGGGTCGGTGACAGTCGTGCATACATTATCAACGAAAGACATAAAAATATCAGCCTACTTACAAAAGACCATGCTAAAGTTCAGCGATACGAAGATGAAGGCAAGATCGACAAGATTGAAGGATACATTCACCCTGATGGGAATGAGATCGATCGGGCAATCGGCGGACGTGCAGGAGTAGATCCCGAAACAGCACAGAGCGGTGTCGAAACAGGAACCGTACAGTTGTTCCGCGAGGACATCGTGGTCCTCACCAGCGATGGCCTGATAGACGCACAGACAGACTATTTCGAATTGTACCGCGACTACATCACGTCGGACCGTGATAAAGAGGTCGCCGAGCGCGTGCTTGAAAAGGTTGTCACAGACACGGATATCCGCGATATAGTTCTCGAGGAACCAACGCTTGACGATGCTGCAAAGCGATTCGTAGATTTCTCTAACGAGAAGGGTGGAAAAGACAACATCTCTCTGATCCTCTTTTCAGGGAGCTCTCTTCCGATGTCACCGGATCCATCTGAGAACCATCTCCCAGAACGAGCGCTTGATCCCGAAACCGAACTGGAGGATCGCAAGACCATAATAAAAGACCAATAGCTGAAATATTATTTGAATAGGTTTTAATACATCACAAAATTTGTCTATATTAAAAATAAGAAAAAGTCGAAAAACTTCTATCGTGGTATAATATTAAATAAATATGGAACTATCGCAGCTTCGGTTGCTCGCAGCAGAGTTGAACAACGAAAATGTCGCATCTTCGGTTCCCGTCGGTGATGTTGCGGAAGTATTGTCATTTCAACAGACATCGAAAGTTCGGACTGCTGCATACGTTCTACGTCTTACCGCGGAACAAGATATCTCTGCTGTACAGCCTATTGAGCACACATTGACACAGCAACTGAGAACAGAGGATCCTATTGTTCGTAGTGAGCTTACTCACGCCGTCGCGCTTGTTGGCCAGCGCGACTACAATGTGCTCAAGCAGAATATAAACAAGTTGATAAATGGTTTAGACGCTACTGACTCAAGAGTTCGACTCCAATCTGCAGAAGCACTATTAAATTTAGCCGAAAAATCGCCAGAATCACTTTCACCATATATTAACAAAATTTTGCCCAGGGTCAACGACAATCACCCGTACGTTCGCATGACAGTATTCCAACTACTGAGTTCATGCGAGAAGTCAGATATAACTCAGACAACCGAAGCTATTCCGGAGGCAGTATCAGCACTATCACATGGAAATGAATCCATTCGTATCAATGCGCTTTATTTTCTAACTGAAGTAGCACAGATCCATCCAGAAGACGTTGCATCACACACAGATTCGATCCGTACTGCACTTTGTGATCCAGTTGGAGAAATACGTGGTCAGGCAGCATATATCATCACAGAAATTGCAAATTCCGACCTAATGCATATCGAGTCATCATTAAATAGACTCGTCGAGTTACTAACAGACCCAGAAACACTTGCCCGACAGAACGGGTCTCACGCATTACTCAAGTACGGACAGGAGCGGCCTAGAGCATTACCAATAGGACAGATCGGCAGTCGACTCTCCAAACTTTTGGAGACAGACATCGTCGCCGTTCAGAGAAACGCCATCTATTTGGCCAGTACTGTGATAAGTCAAAAGCCATCAGTAGTTCGAAATCCAGATACCGTTGAATCCCAAGTGCGTCAACTCCGTGCTGACCCTGTCGTTGATGTGGAGGAATCCGTATTTGACCAGATCTTTGAGGGTCTATCGGATATTGAGTCGGAAAAAAAGGCGGACACTGACAGGGCTGCCAATGGGAAAGAAACCTACGATACCGCTCATTCGTTCGATAGTAATAACCCAAATCAAACTCTTGACAAAGAGAGTGAATCTAACTCTGAAACCGATACTAAAGTCTTCTATTCAACTGAGGAGAATGAGTTGAAGACAATGTGTCCGTCGTGTGATGCTGATCTTGATCCAAACGAGGATGCAAAGTTTTGCCCAGAATGCGGACACAAGCTATGAAACTCCGACCACCATCACTTGACGATATACATTCGATTTGAAAAATTATGAATCCAGATCTGATCAGTGAATTAATTCATGAGCAGACAAATGTAGTCCGCCAGTCCCACGACCTTTCAACACTTGCATTGGATCTGGATCTTGAAGCAATTGCACGGTATCACAGCCAGCAGATGGCTACCGACGGATGTATTTTCCACGAGACACCAGACGGGGAAACCCTATCTGATCGACTTGATAAAATGGAGTACGATGCCATATCGAAAGGTGCTGGTCAATCGCACTGCCACGACTGCGGTAAGGATTTGCGGCAGTTCGCAGGACCTGATTATTGTCTTTTCTGTGGTTCTAAACTGACAAATTCGAATCGAACACTCGGGTTCAGCGGTGAAAATCTTGCTCACATGAGTTTTACTAGCGCCAAATCAAAATTCCCGTCAGAAGATGAAGTCGCAGAGTCAATCGTCAACGGCTGGCTGAATTCGCCCGGCCACCGGGAGAATTTGTTGGATGAGCGGTTTGAGCGTGAAGCAATCGGTGTCGTAGTCACTAAGCAGACCAGGATAGATATATACGTCACACAGAACTTCTCCTAAACATAATAAATCAACACAACGTAAACATACAGAAGGTGATATTCTTATAAAAAATCCAAATTGTGAATCTCTATCCAGTCATAGGTAATAATTCTACATTCTATCGTATAGCTACATATTACGACTAACACAAAATATAACATCCAGTGTTGTGTTTATGAAAACATGTTTGATCCGAAGCGATGGGCTATCTTTGCTTTTCTCAAGGCTTTGATTCATGGGAAATTAGGCTTGCTGAAGGGAATGATCTTAATTCCCTTGCTTATCTTTTTTTTCTTTTTGCTCCCGCTCTACATAACGATTAAATTAATCGAGGCGGTCACTCGTTACCTGTTTGTCCGCGGCGACGGTCGACAAATCTGGTCCGGATTTAGACCCAATATTAGACAGACCACGATTCGACGGGGCGCGGCTCGTGGGATTGACTTTCTGATCGTTGGACTAGTTGTTATCGTCACATCCTCGCTCATTCAGATACCGATCTCGAATGCTTCTCTCGGAATCGGTTTGAGTGTTCTCTATTTTGTTGGATCAGTTCACGTGAGTGAGACGACCCCGGGAAAGTCAATTATGGGCCTTAAGATCGTCACTGCTACCGGGGGCCGACTTACGCCGTATCAATCAGTAGTTCGCGAATTAACGAGTGTATTAAGTATCTACATTTTGCCGATCGCACTGTACGTAGTGATGAAAAATAAAAACGAAGAACAAATTGGAGATGTGATTTCTGACACACGTGTGGTAAAATCACAACCCAGCGGTCTGAAAGGACTGAATTCGCTCATGACGGACGTGCTCCATTCGATTACTAATATCAAAACCCGAAACGTATCAACACCAACGTCGGTTAGCGAAGGTAATGAAGGAACAATCCTTCAGAATGGGGAGACAAACGGCCAGTCGACGATTATGCAGGGCGGATCTGGCGGTTCGAAGTCAAGCACACAGACAGTCAAGAAAAAGGACAAAGGCAATCATGAGTCAGGTCACGGCACGCTTGTCTTCCAAAATACATCTATGTCCACTGCAAGCAAGAATAACGAATCGACAGCCCGTGGTTCCGGATCAACTGATAGCACTTGTTCAAACTGCGGTGAACAAGTAGCACAAGGAAGCTACTGTCCAAACTGTGGGAACAAATTATTGTAAATACATTTCATAGTCAAATGATTAGACCTAGCGAAGATCAATTGCGGAACTGATCAAGATTAATACCGCAATCCATACAGAAAGACTCGTCAAATACGCTGGTCCCACAGCTCGGACAAAATTTTACGAAGTCAGGTTGTGAAGAGCCATTAGTTGTTACGTTACAATGGTTGTTAGAGAGTTTGGAACTTATCTCATCATTGATAGTCATACACTGAGTGCATATATATCCAACCTGTGTTGGTAGGCCTAGACTCGCCCCACAGTTCCTACATTCTGTTTTTTCATTCATAATTTTTTATTCATTATTTAATAAACTATTTTTGAATGTCTTCTGTATCCAGTTCTTTGTTAACATCTCTCTTCCCCCATCTCTCCTCGATGTCCTGCTCCTGGTTAACATCTCCCTCCTCCCACCTCTCCTCAATGTCCTGCTCCTTGTCAACATCTATTGATTTTTTTTGGGTTTTATCAATTTCATTATTAATTCTTTCCACAGTTTTTTCCGTATTCTCATTGATGTTTTTCAACCTCTCCAATTCAGTACATTCTTCTATATCGAAATATTTATTTTTTATTTTCGCCCGGAGCGATCTTGATCGTTCCTTTGCTTGTTCAAACTCTTCCACAAAATTTTCCATAGTTTCCTCTACACTTTCCCAATCACCTTTTCTTTGTTCAGGAATGCCCTTGTGACTTAATTCAGACCTATGTTTCTCTAATTTAGATCCTATATCTTGTAATACTTTTTCATCTAAATCACTTACTTTTTTAGTACTCCCAACGGTTTCAAGTTCAGTGGTGAGATCTCTGATTGTCTCCTCTAAATCGTCAATTGCTATGGGGCATTTTGGATTTGCACATTTCCACTCTTGTTTAGATTTCTTTTCGGTAATCTCTTGGGTTCCAACTTGTCCTCCAGCTCCTACTGCCGGATCTGGACTTATGTCCGCATACAGCTCAAAAGAGTCTCCTTCCTTTTTTTGTGTAGATACCGGATATCGTCCGGTCGTATATGTTTTACCAACATTATCTTTCCTCCCACTTTGAGAACATGCCCCGCAGTTTTCACTCATTATTGCTCACCTTCCAGACTAGCAATTGACTCTTCCACGACGGTAGATGAAACATCCAAGGTAGGGGAATATTCTTGTAGATAATTTTTAACTTTAACGCCTAATCCCTGAGATGTGACCTGCGCTGGACACTCAACAGATATGCGAGCAAGGGCAAAGAATGCAGACCTGACAGTGCGTTCATTCTCGCTCTGTAAGGCCAACAGTAGTGCTATGATAGCACGTTCAGATTTCTGTCCGGATCGAATAATTGCTTCCAATAATTTGATTGCTTCATCCTTCGATTGTAGCAGACCTGGTGAATCAATTAACTTCGCACAAGCGTTAATAACGTCTTCTTTAACAGTTCTTCCATTCTCAGTTGCTATCCGCCACACAACTACTGAATCACGGATAATCCTTTCCTCCGTGCCCGGCGTGAGTTCAAGAATATCGTTAAACACACATTGAATCGTGTCATTATTGAATAGAACTGGAGAATTTTCAATCAAAGTGCGAAGTGAATGTGACATTTTTCTCTGTAGCACATCAGAAGCAGGGGAATTTTTAGATTCAAAATATAACTGTGCAATTGTATCCGCAAACTGCTCCATCTCAGCAGGATATTTTTCTACTAGCTTTTCGATATATCTAGCAGCACTGACAGCATTATCAAGATTACTATCCTCTATGAGTGATAATAGCAAGTTAATTTTGTCCTTATTTAAACTTGGATTTTCACTTATTTGGTCGAACAAATTTCGCGGAGAATCTACCGTGTCACTGACCATAATTGAACTTTATCATTGACTGTATTAATTGTTACTCGGTCGGAGATATGGAACGGGTAAAAAAAACAAATATGCCTTAACCCAAAGGCATATTCACTAACATCAAATATAAGGTAAAAATGGGATTTCGAGACCTACTTACAGGAAAAAACAGTCCATCCATAAGTAATATAAAGAACCATGACCCCTCTGAAAAGTTTGTTATTCCGTTGAAAAAAGTTGAAGAAGATAGGATCGGTTTGCAAAAGAATATACTCAGTCTCAAAAAAAATCTGTCAACAATGGTCCTCGGACAACCAGGGTCCGGCAAGACCAGTTCAATAACGTTCCTTGCAAAACAAATGCAAGCAGGGACCGATGAACCTGTTGTTATTTTTGATTATAAAGGAGATTACGGTGAAAAAGGGATCTACGATCCAAATAATGCAATCATCCTTTCGTTACGAAATAGTACAGAGTACTGGAACATTTTCCGTGAAGCGACTCACAAACGCGATTATCGAACTATTGCTAATGCATTATTCCAAGAAGAAAAAAATAACAATGGAGACAATTCAAACAAGTTCTTCACACAGGGTGCACAGGATCTATTTTGGGCATCCTTACAATATATAGATAACAGTCCAGAATTTCCAAACCCAACAAATAAATCCATTAAGAAATTTATCTATCCCCAGTCAAAGTTTAATGGTCCGGCATTAAAACGGCTTCACATCAAATTGGGTCAATCAAATGATGACGATGTCCGAGCAGCAGCCGAAGAACTAAGTCCAGAGAATAAGCGTACAGCCACAAGTATGTACCAAACGCTCCGAAAGCGAGTCGGAAGTGTGTTCGATGGAGACTTCGCTAAAGACGGGGATTTCTCAATTCGAGAATATATGGAAAATCCTCAAGGACAAACCCTTGTTCTCGACATGTCAGGCCCGGAACAAGATATTATGGCTCCAATGTTTCGAATCTTCCTGGACTGGAGCATCAAACTCGGCCTAAACGACAAATCCCGTTACTCATATTTTATTCTTGACGAGTTTGACGAGGTCGGTGAACTCCAACAGATACAGCGGTTACTCTCTACAGGTCGCGCCCAGCTCACCGAAGCGGTCATCGGTGTACAGTCCCGGGCCCAACTTGAATCAGTCTACGATAAAAACGGTGCGCAGACAATTCTGGAAAACTGTCCGCAAAAGATTTTGATGAGGACAGACGATGACAAGGAATACGTTCGTGAACAGATCGGCAAAGAAAAATATGAGATCGAGCAGATGGGCTATGGGGCCCAAAGCGCAGGCCTCAGTGGGAGCAGATTGATTCAATTGTTGGCACTCGCCAAAGATGATTCTCAAACCCAAGAGAACGAAAGGTACCCGATCGAAGAACAAGAAATTGGTAGCTTTGACCGCGGCGAAGGAATCTTTCTCACAGAAAACGGCTGGATATGGGGCAGATTCCCACTCTGGAAAGAACTCGATGATGGAGACAAACGGTATCTTTCCGGTGACCAGACAACGCAGTCTACGGACAAGACGTCAGTCCACCTTGTGATCGGTTCAGAAAAATTTGCTGTTCCGTTCGGCAAGCCAATAGGACAAGAAATCCGTGCTGCATACAAGCGTCAAGGTGGTGATCCGCAGGATGCGGACTACGTACACAGAGAACATATCAAGTTCACAAAATCCGGTTTGACTGTCCGTATGCACGTACTTGGTAAAAACGACACTGAACTCAATGGAACTCTCTATCAACAAGGAGACGTGGTTAAAATATCAGACGGGAGTGAACTTCGTCTTTCTGATAGGATTGAGGTGAAGATCGAATTCAATTAATGCAAATACAACCATCAATTTCATAATAAATAGCGGTTCGAATTCACACTTCTTACTACTGTAATCCGTATTCATTATAACCGCACCACAGTTTAAATAAATTAGTTCAACAAAAATTAAAGTACACCGGATGTATGCTACATTATTTGAGTATTGTCATCAAACACAATTGTTTCGGCACTATCGTCTGAAAGCGATCTAAGTGCAGTACAAATAGCGTCAGTGGAAAGGTCGTCGGCCAGCGTCGCCAAGTAGCGTCCAAAAATGCGCCGCTTGCGGTCATTGGAACAACTTTGGTCAGCACCGCGATCCGACGTAGTTGAGAGCTGTGTGATAGAATAGAGAACTGTCGATGCGTATTTTTGAGGTTCATCAGAGACTGTCGCCAAATGTGAAATAGCTGCAAGAGTGTCGACATCATTGGGGAACGAAGAGAGGCAGTCAAGCAACACCATTTCGGCCGAATAGATCGCCTCCGGATCGTATGGAGCAATTGAACAAGCGAGGCGGACGATCGTCTCATCACTAATATCTCCTTGAGATAAAATTTTTGGGACCACGGGCGCCACGAGTCCCGGGATTTCAGCAGCAACCGACTTAATGTCATGATTCGGGACGGATGTATTATTTGGAGGGTAAAGCGCGTCAATAAAATAAGCGGCTCCCAGAGATTGGGACGGGGGAAAAGTCTTACAGAATGATTCACGGATAGCCGCATTTGATGGAGTAATACCCGAAAGAGTTAGTGCAATAGCATTGTCAACCGATCCTGAGTTACCACTGAGGATGTTGTCAGCAAAGCTGTCGAATTCACCGACAACGGTCTTAGGGTCATCAGCATGAACCGCGAGGGAAAGGAGACCAATTTTCGCCAACTTTTGCTGTGATGGTGTCGATGTATTGGCTCCAGCCTTTCGAAGATACGGTATAGCGTCAGCTACCTTATCCGGGGCTATAATAGCAGTTCTCACAATAGCGTTAACGAGAGCCTCTTCGCAATACGAGGTATCTGTAACTCGATTAGTCAACGTATCGGCAACCTTGTCGTCGACTGCTGCTAGACGTGCGACAGATTCAGCGATTGACCATTGGTACTGTCTATTGGCCCGCCACAAAATCGTGGTTGAGATAGTTTCTGAGTCGTGATCCTTGTCTTCAGTGGGCGGCGACAGTGTGTTCAGCAATTGCTCAGTGTAATCAACGAGTTTTTCGGGAACATTAGAAGCGAAAAACCGAACAAGGCCATCATCAGTATCGATCAAGTATTCAGGTTCGGTGTGAGTCGACGTTGGGCGAGCGGCCGAACAAACTCGATCAACAGCGAGGGATACTGTCTCGTCAGATATATCCGAAATTGTTGAGGGTCCATCTGTCAAGGCTTCTAGGAAAGCAGTTACAACGGCATCGTCAGACTCTGTCCATGGTTTCGTTTCTGCCACTTTAGACATGGTCTTACTATCTGTCGAATCTTGCTCCGGTTTAGATTGAAGAGTCTCATCGTATGTTGCATAGAGTCGATGTGGTGATGAGGGTGTGCCGTCATGTGTCGGAAATGTGTCTTCGGTGGTTTGAGTTTTCGTTGCCCCGTTTTCGCTACCAACCCTACTATTAGCTCTGTCAGTTCCTGGCGACTGTTCATTCATTCCCAAGCGAAATTTACCGCACTTTGGATTCATACACCAGCCTGCTGCTTCATTTGGATCAAACCTTTCTCCACATACAGGACATACAACATAATTCTGATTTTTAGACATAGTATTAATATGGATACTATTATGGTATAAATATTTTTGTAATCGAACACTATGAGACTGAGCGTGGCGGGATCGGGGCAGCCTACGACTCAGACGTTGCACATACCTCACAGACGTACGAGCGATACCTCGATGCAATTGAAAAACACGATGTCGACCTCTTCGAAGTCCAAGAGGGCGATGAGCTGCCGATTGCAGACGATCATCTCTCCGGTACTGTACTCAACCCACCAGCAGAAGACTCCGGCTCTGATCTACATTACAATAGCGCCGCTATCGCGTTCGAGTTTGGCGAGTTTAGATATCTCACTACCGGTGATGCCGAATCGGATGCCGAACAACGGATGGTCGAGGAGTGAAGTGATGAGCTCAAAGCTGACGCCTATCACACTGGCCATCACGGATCGTCGACCTCGTCGACACAGCCGTTCATGAACGAAGTAGAGCCTTCGATCGCAATTATTTCGAGTGACCAAGATAGCCAATATGGCCATCCACACGACGAGACCCTGAAGATGTTCTCAGAGCTCGGTGTTGAAACCTATTGGACCGGTGTGCACGGCGACATCGTGCTCACAACTGCTGGTGAAGACAGTACTGTCGAGACCACAAGCGAATTCAGCTCGGATCCACTCGACCTCCTCGAAGCAAAACCCAGTGATAACGATACCGAGAATTCCTATCAGATCACCGTCGACGCATTTGAGATAACCTCGGCTCCAATATAGTGAAGTGACACAGAATGCCGTTGAAGAGATTTCTTCAGAGACACGAATCACGTCCTTATTTCGAAACAAAGTCTAGATAAGCTACTGTTGTGCAGCGGTTCTTAGTTTAAATAAAAAGAATGATCTTAGAGGTAATAAGGTATAAATAGATAGGGGTTGTATCTCTTTGTAGTCCAGAGTGCGGGGCCAATACTATTGGCCCTCTACTATTTATTCACATAGTCACTACGAATTCGAAATCACCGACTAATCACACAGGTTTACTTCATTTGAGTCGATAAGCCAGTCTATCAACCTCCCTGAACATCTTAACCAACAAATTCAGAGCTCTCACATCGTCTGTTGGTTAAGTAGTCGCGGTGGTG
>LFCJ01000758.1_pt1 | contig 20971 bp, 14 predicted proteins | sample 643141 | NCBI WGS metagenome assembly LFCJ01 (sample SAMN03766243, study PRJNA286221) | soda lake metagenome | biome: soda lake; feature: Kulunda steppe; material: water; isolation source: sample B1-Br-g2 brine of Lake Bitter-1 | place: Russia: Kulunda steppe | collected 2010-07
ATCCCTCATCACCGGGTTCGAACTCGATTACGAGCTCTTCGGGACTGTCAACGTTGTAAGCCTCGCGAAACTCCCAAATCAACTCTTTCATCTCTTGGATTCCTTCAACGAGTTCTTGGTGTGAACACGTCGTCCGCAACTCCTCAATCCGTCTGTCAACGAGTCGACCTTGGTTACGCTTGTACAATGTTGTACGACCGTCTTGTTCAGCAACACCAATCCCTTCTTCAACGAGTTCGTTGAGGTATTTTCGGGTCGTCGGCTCACTAACGTGGGCCTGGTCTGCAATGGCACTAACTTTCGAGTAAGTGGTTGTCTCTTCAATGATTTCCTTGACACGTTCCCTAGCGGTGGTTGAAGACACCCACTCCTCGATTACTTGTTGGTTGATATCGCCCATTACTATAGATTTGAGCCCAAAACAAAAATATCTTTCCTAAGATATCATATATTACCCAGCTTTTGTAGACTAACTCGGATTACGGCTAACCAACAGAAGTTGATCATTACGGTGTCATGTTGGTTAGCAAGGTAAGCAATAAACGATTTATGCGATCGAAATAAGCTAAATGGTGACCCAAAAGAGAAGCAATACTATTGGACACGACGCCGGATTGTTACACACCCCTATTGAGTGTGAGTTCAGTGCACCGTCATGGGTTGAGAGGCTTGACCAGTACAACTACAATAGTATTAGAAGGATGGGGACGACCGTAACACACACCTCATTTCACGAGCTAACACATCCAGATCAGTGCAAGTCTAGTGCTTCGTCTACCATGTTAGGGATGATTCTCAGGTCATACAAATAGTAGCTACCGCCGCTAATGCCGTCGTTTCGTTTGTCCGCTTCAACGAATCCCTTCTGTCGGAGTTGGCTGATACGATCGTGAATCGTCCGATCGGTCACGGGATCGGTGCCGATCTCGTCACACATTTCAAGATACAGTGCGTAGATATCGCGGCGTTTAACTGGCGTCTCACCTGTTTTATGCAAGTTCGTCAACGCCCGGAGTGTGACCTTCGAGTGAACAGGTAGACGGGCGAGTTCGTCTTTGATTTTGCCTTCTTCGAGCAATTGACGGGCTTCATCGACGAATGCTTCTTGGACGCTCACAGCGTCGTACTGCCGAGCGAGATCACCGGCCTTGTAAAGTAGTTGTAGCGCCATTCGTGCTGAGCCAGATTCGTTGGCGGCTCGTGCAGCACACAGTGGAATAACGCCTTCTTCGAGGACGTCTTCGCGAAAGGCTTTCTGAGACCGACGTTCAAGAATGTGCCGAAGGTTGTTCGCGTCATATGGTGGGAAATGTAGTTCTTCGTCACATAATGAGTCTTTCACCCGTGCACTCAGGTTATCGCGAAATGTAAAATCATTCGAGATTCCAATCACACCAATGTAGGTGCCGTCAACGTGTTCGTTATCGTTGGCCCGTGGTAGTTCGTACAGAATGTCGTCGTTGGTTCCGATTGAGTCAATTTCGTCGAGAACCACGAGTAGATGTGAGGCTTCTAGGGTGTTGAGGTGATCCCACAGCATCTGGTAGATCCGGCTTGGCGGATAGCCCGTCGACGGAATGTACTCCGATGGCTCACGAAACGTATTTACGAGGTTTACCGCAATTTGATATGAAGATTTGACTGATTTACAATTGAGCGACACTATCTTAATTTCGAGATCGTCGTACTGTCGTTGATCTTTAAGTAGACGGTCTGAGACAAGCCGTGTTGCCAAAGTCTTTCCGACACCTGTTTGTCCGTAAATAAAAATATTCTTCGGCGGTGCACCGTTAATGACTGGTCGTAGTGCTGACTGGTAAGCGGCCAACTCTGCGTCCCGCTCAATCAACTCGGTTGGTCGGTAGTTATCACGGAGGACAGACTCATCGGCAAAGATAGGGTCATCGCGGGTGAAACTCTCTAGCCCCATTATCAATTTGTTTTCACAAGCCAACATAAAACCCTCGCTTCACGAGTTTCATGGGCTTCATCTGCTCACATTCACTTATAAAATTTATAAACTCACACACACACCTCTTTTCACGAGATAGATTATAAAAGAGTCTAGTCTAGAAAAAGTAAACTCTAAACAAATTTATTGTTTGTTTACTCAATCGTTGCGGTAGAGTTGGGAGTCATCTCGTTTGAGGTAACTCGTGAAAAGAGGAGTGTGTGACCCCTGTTCACTGATATTGACATGAGCTGTAGAAAGGCTGTAGTTCGGGTCTGAATATGAAAGCTCGTGAAAAGAGGTGTGTCTGAACCTGTGGCTTCCGGTGAATCCCTCCCGTGGAATGCCTATCAAATCTCGTGGTAGTAGCTCGTGAAAAGAGGTGTGTCTCCCCGATATAACGGCATATAACTAAGATTTCTGACATTTCCAGTGATGATTACGGACAGCAAACTTCAGCCGCACTAAATATATACTAACTAGAACAGAGAACCAGAAAATACAGGCGCTAGATCGAATGCAATAAACATCGAAAACTAGTTTCCGATCAATTTTACAGTCTTATGATCGCTTTTATCCTTTAATGTATATATTATGGAATTTCCAATTTAGGTCCATACAGCTTTTGACCCCACCCGTTATGGGTTATGTATGTGCCAATTTCGATCAAATTCTCTTCGCAAATTTAGGCTAAGTTGGCTAAAAGTGTATATTTTTTGGAATATAAAATGCATGCCGGAGTCCTTTCCAGTGATCACTCCCCAAATAGAGAGGTAATCGACAATGGCTGACCTTAACGATCGTGTTGATGACCTCGAAGACCGGCTCAACGGAGTGCTCTCGGTTGCACAAAATGCGTTGCAACGAGCAAACGAACTTGAGGCTGAAAACAAAGAACTTCGAAAAAAACTCGATCGGACAGAGTTCCGCGTTGCTGAGCTCGAGCTCTGTCTCCCCGATAACAAGGCCGACTACGATACACTCGACTTCGATCAGAAGGTCGGGATGGTCCGAAAGGAGCTGATGGAGCGTGCACACGCCGCGTTGAACAACCGATCGAAGATGGACTACAAAACGGTCATGTGGTCGGTCTTTGACGGAAACCCGTCTGTCGGTCATTGTTACAAATTAATGGAGTACGCTGCACATGACACTCCAGGCATCACGTATGTCGATCCAAACAACGGGTCAAAACACGTTCGGATAAATCTCGATGAGGTTCTTGATGAGACGAAAGCTCAAGCTGGATTTTCATGCGTGAATAAAGACGAACAAGAGGAGGCTCGGTAGAATGCCAATTTTTCACTCGGTTATTCCACCCCCGCTGTATTCGTTGTAAATTCAGTTGTACTAAACGTTGTAAATAAAGGACCGTTAGCGTAGAGTCCGCTTCCCGAACCGCTTCCCGAAACAAGACTTCCCAGCGTGAACTGCCCAGATGGGATTATTCACGCGTGAAAATCTACACGATGCAAGAAACAGATTACTCGACCGACCAATCGAACAAGTACTCTCGTCTAGAAGAGGTGTTTACACGTTTCTTCCGAGACTACTACAAAGAAGACGTTGCACAGCTCGCTCAACATTATCCAAAAGAACAGCGATCGTTGGAGATCGAATACGGAGAACTGTATAAAAAAGATCACAATCTCGCAGAAGACTGGCTAGAAAATCCCGACAAAATGCAGGCGTCTGCGGAAAACGGTTTGCAACTGTACGATCTTCCGGCAGATATCTCGATGAATAACGCACACGTGCGTATGATCGATCTGCCAACGAGCCAGACACATTACCCAGGACATTTCAGTCCGACAAAGGTCCATCGCGATCGCCCGTTTATTGGAGTTCAAGGCGAGATCGTCGCCTCGAGCAGTGTGTATCCGTCGATCGTCGATGCTGCATTCGAGTGTCTGCGCTGTGGAGTGATGATGTATATCCCACAGTTAGACAGTGAGTTTCAGGATCCACACGAGTGCAAGGGCTGTGAACGACAAGGGCCGTTCCAGATCAACTTCGATCAATCGGAGTTCGTTGACACACAGAAGCTTCGCGTTGCAGAGCCGCCAGAGGTCGCAGCCGGTGAAGGAGAGACGATCGACATCTACGTCGAGGATGATATCGCTGGGATAGTCACGACAGGCGATCGTGTCACGGTTAACGGCTTACTCTGTTTAAAAAAGCGGACTTCGGGGGCGCCAAAGTCAAATGCGTTTGATCACTATATTGAAGGTCAGTCGATCGAAATTGAGGAATCAGACCATTCGACGATTGAGATCACAGAAGAAGACAAAAAACAGATTCGTCCAATAGCGAACGGTGAACATGGAGACCCATTAGAGCTCGCAGCGAAGTCGATCGCAGCAGGTGTGTTTGGTGAAGAGTTCGATCATATCAAACGAGCGCTTGTATTGGCCGTGGTTGGTGGTGAGTGGATCACCCATGCAGATGGAGAGATCGATCGGGGATCGATCAATGTTCTCGTTGTTGGAGATCCTGGCACTGCAAAATCAAAACTGATCAAACAAGCACAAAACAACTCACCACGGGCCGTTGGCGTATCAGGAAAGGGAGCGAGGACTGCTGGAATCACTGCGAGTGCTGTTCGCGATGACTTCAGTGAAGGCGAGTGGACGCTCAAAGCTGGAGCATTTGTGAAGGCGAACGGCGGTGTGCTTCGAGTTGACGAGCTAGATGATATGCCAGAAGATGTCCGAGCAGCGATGCTGGAGCCGATGGCAAACGGAGAAATTAACGTCTCAAAAGCAGGAATTAACGCTACACTGGAAACCAGGACAAGTGTTGTCGCTGCGGCGAATCCAAAATATAGTCGATTCGATCGCTACGAACCAGTCGCAGAACAAGTTGGGCTGGATCCAGCACTTATTTCGCGGTTTGACTTATCGTATGTCGTCACTGATGACAATAATCCGGATACGGACCAGCCTATCGGTCGGAAGATTGTTGCTCGGCGCGAGTTCGCAAAACAAAAAGACGTAGATCCAGAATCAGTTGATCCCGACGTCGAAGAAGATTTTGAACCACCAGTCAACAGTGAACTCCTCCGCAAGTGGATCGCCTTAGCAAAACGCCAACCTGCCCCCGTGATGAGCGAGAAAGAGTTAGGAAACGAAGTGGCTGACCATTTCGTTGACTTCCGATCGAAACACTCCAGTGATGATGCCCCTATACCTGCCACCTGGCGGCGGCTCGAAGCTAAACTCCGAATCGCGGAAGCAGCAGCAAAGTTGGAGCTCTCACCAACGATCGAGCGGCGGCATGTCAAGACTGCAATCTCCTTGGTCATGCGATCGATGAAAGACTTCGGAATGAACGAAGATGGACAGTTTGATGCCGATGTTGTTGAGACAGGGACATCAAAGCCACAACGAGACCGTATCACCGCAATCGAGAACGTTGTCGAGGAACTCTGCCAGGAGGCGGGTGGCCCAGTCGATCGATCGGACGTCCTTGACGAAGTCGAAGAGTTAGGATTTGACCGGCAACGTGTTGACAAAGGGATAAACAAACTTATATCAAAAATCGGTTCGATGTATGCGCCAACAGATGAGCAGCTGCAGTGGCTCGGGAGGGTGCAATGAGTCAATCGATCCCACCGTATCCTGTTCTCGTAGCTGAAATCAACGAGAACCCCGCCAAGTGGCTCAGCCAAGATATCTCGAATGACGAAGGGAGAGGAACTTCTGGTGAGACAATATTCGCGATGATCCGTGGCATGCGTCGAATCAAACGAGTCCGTGCATGGTTAGCCGTTGAACGAGCACTCCATAAAGGCGGTCGAAATTGCGTCGTCACAAAGTTACAACAGAAAGAAGTTGAACTCCAAAAAAACGGTGAACAGACATCGTGGGATGAATGTAGGTCAGCCACAAAACAAACGTCGATCAAATCTCCGGAAAGTAATGACGATACCGACGAGAATAATGTCCACTCGGCTGAAAAAAAGATTTTCGCGGGTTGCGACAATGAGGTAGCGATGACAACAGTCAAGAGGGAGAAAGTCTCTGCAGACTGTTCACATCCGATGGAAAATTACTAAATGATGGTGATAAAATCGAATCGAAAACTAAGACAGTGGAGGTATGTGAACTGCTCGAAGGTGAACAGATCTACCTTAACGAAGACAGAGAGCCGCTAACGGTTCTGAGTACAGACGGAGAGGTTGCTGAGCTCAGTGACAGTAGCGGAGAGACTTACACAGCCAAAGACTGTCGATACGGAGTCTACTCAGAGGTTGACGGGGACCGAGCACTTTTAAAAAGGATTGTAACACCAGATAACCCGCGAAATATATTTGATATCGGTGAAACTGAAACGCTCTGAGATACCGAGTGAGTTTACCTTAACCTACTTTGCTTTGTTGAAATCCTTCAGGTCTTACACGAACTGCATGCTGAACACACAGCGCGTATCGATCGGAGGGAGGCGCGATATTTACCACAACTATCGGAACTCCACCACGTTAGAAGATGGCAAAATATCAATCCATCTGAACCGAACAAATCACGATCTCTTTGCCCGGAATCACCGAAAGAATAGCAAATCCTAATTGATGGGCGTGGGCACTACAGAGTATGTTTAGTGAGCATCCGGAAATTACAACACCCAAAGATCTGTTTACCTACTGGAAAGCTGCGACGGACCAACAGTACGATGTAGACAAGCGGACGCCCGATCCGGTTAATCCCTGTGTCGGGTGTGCCCGTAATGATCGGGATAATGTGTGTAACCCGTATTTCGGTCACAACCCGCCCGGCGACAACGAAATTAGCGCTGATGTCATGTTTCTCGGTGAAGCCCCTGGTGGAAACGAGACTGCAGCCGAGATTCCACTAAGCGTTGATACCAAACGCCGCGTCTGGAAGGACTTCCGAGAAGTTGCTGCTGAAGACAAGTTCTCTGAGCACCAAGCCGACTCTCGCACCCCTCTCCGCAACTACAGCTACTGGCAAGACTACGATGAGTCATTCAAGACCGCATACAAGCGTGAATTTGGACGCGGCTGTAGTATATATTACACCAACTCGGCAAAATGTTCTGACATACATGTACATGACGGCGTTAACAGAGATATTGACACCCCTGTTGACAGGCTGAATCAGGACGGAAAGAAAGCCTGTCTGCGATGGCTCCATGCTGAACTTGAGATGACTCAGCCAGATATCGTTGTTATCTTCGATAAACGTGAAGCAAAACAATTTGAAAAAATCTTCAAAGAGTTGGATGTGGCTTGGAATGGCAACTATAGTGACTTTGCACTTGATATTACATTTAATCCAGCAGACGAAAACAATCCTGTGCGGACATACGAGTCCGGGATTGACGGATACAACTTCACGTTAGTAGTGTCTCGACATTTCACCGCACGAGGATCAACATGGAATGAGATAGAAGACCTCTGGACAGAGCATGACATCAACCCTGACACCCTTGGCTATCCAGACGAGTACGCCGATGAGGGCCCAAAAAAAAGGTATGCCAGTACTCTCGCGAAAGGTGCCGTTCAATCACTCAAGTGACTACATTAGTACAAAAATTTCACACATCCTCAAACTCCTGTAGATCGGTGATATCAGGGTAAACTTCGATGGCAACGTCGGGACAAACGTAGCAGTATTGAATCCTCTTCCGAATATTATGGTGCGTTTCACATGAATATTACAGGTCGGATCAGGGCTGTCCGAGCACTAATTCGTCACGTCTGGTGATAGATACTGCCTCTGTATCTCGCACAATATTATTGATAACAGCTCGGAACTTCGCTCAGTTCGTGCTGAATACAGGGCACACGATCACAGTGCTCTGTTCGCCCAACGTCCCGCGTAGGTAAATTATTCTCTTTGGACTTTCAGCACTTTGTCAGGCTCTTTAGGATGGTGGAGTTCCCACGGAGGTTCTCCGGGGTATGCTCCTTCTCCGGACTCATGAAAGATACCTCGAATATCTCGCTCCCTCAAATCGGTATAGTAGAACGCTATTGCCGCCATTTTCTCAGCATCATCCCATTCAGTGAGATCAGTCATATCACGTGTCCACAGAGCGATTGTGTCTCCGAGGACTTCTTTGGTATCGCCCTTTGTTCCTTTGGAGCAGTACGCTTCTCGATGTTCACCTACGTAGATCGCCCAAGCTACCACAAGTATCGATTCTGGAATGTTTCCTATTAAGAATGTCTTTTTTGCGCAACCTGATAATTGTAGAGTTTGACGATTAGAACCTCTGTATGCAGCACAACGGGCGAAACCTATCACCACTTGAGGATTTCAACAGAGCCACCTATTCGAATACCAGTGGCGCAATTTAACCATTTATCAAGGATAGGCAATCAGTGCCCTGGCAACAGACTATATATTCGCTTTTCAATCGTTTGCTCCAGTTCTGCAAGCTGTTCACAGTCCCACTGTGCACTCCAAGACCGTTTAATGTCTGTAAAGACGACCGAGATACGAACACGCTTGGTTGGGTCCTGTTGATACAGTGCAATCGCGTATGCCTGCATCTGATTGGCATAGTACGCCGCGTCATTGTCAAGATCTGATTCTGCCATCGATCCTGTCTTGTAATCGATAATGTGGTACGCATCCGAGGAGACAATCAGGTGGTCAATGTAGCCTGCAATTTCTCCCCGCTCAAACTGGGCAGTAACGTATAGCTCATCATATTGGTGTGTTGCATCATCCGTAACTGCTTGCTCGCGAACGTATTCAATCCCATATTCTGCGTGAGTGCGAACACGCTGTTGCAACGCTGGTGTGAGTGCAGTTTGTTCAACACTTTCATCAGCGAGTGTTTGACGAAGCACGTGATTCCAATGCTCTGGAGGTGGTCGAAGCTCACACAGACGGTGTACCAACTCACCAAATGTCCGTGATGACACTGAATCTTTATTACCAGTCCATTCTTGTGTATTTGATTCGTCCTGATCTTTTAGACGATCGGGCTCTCCATGGCGATTGTCCGGACTCTCTTCAACATCTTGGACCGTTGCAAGGCGAGAAACTGAGTCAACGTGGAGTTCACCATAGCCACCAAATAGTGCTGCGAGATCAGTTGCTGAAAGATTAAATCGAATATCCGGCTGTGTAGGTGTTGGAGAGAGTGCAAGGTCTGGTGTGGATGGTGTATGAGTCTGATCAACGCCCGCTTTTGGTGCCGGGAGCGTGACGCTAATCTCCTTAGTACCATATGACTGTGTCGCGTGATTGTCTTGATCGAGCTGTTCACAAATAGATTCCGTGAGTAACTCTGGTTGTACCCAATCACGCCAACTCGATACAGATTCAGTATCTGGTTCGGTTAGTCCATTAAACGATGTCTGGTTCTCATCTTTAAAACTGTGCGTTCCTGTAAGGAGCAAGTGATCACGGGCTCGTGTACATGCAACGTAGAGAATACGTTTTTCTTCGGCTCGTTCTTCATTTCGGCGCTGTTCGCGAAGCGTTTGGCGGGCAACAGTTGTGTCCATCTCAAATGGATCATCTGGTGATGGTGCTTTCAGTCCGATCGCATGTTCCCCATTGATTTCTTCAAATTCAACCGATCCATTGCCAAGTGCTGCTCGATCATTGAACTCCTTGCTGATTCCTGGAATAACGACGTATGGAAACTCCATTCCTTTCGCGTCGTGGATTGTGAGAATTTGTACTCCATCAGACGTTGTGTCTGCTTCACTTTCTCGTCCACCGAGTTCGATTCGCTGCTCAAAATGGTCGACCAGTGAAACCATACTCCGACGTCCATCTGTGTGCATTCCTCGAAGTTGTTCGCGGAATTTCTCCACATTCGATCGTGCTTGCTCACCGCGATCGCCAGCACTGACTGAAAGTAAATATCCCGTATCGTTAATGACTCGCGTAAGAAACGCCGCCCAAGATTCGTCACAGTCGCCTAGTACGTCAGTTACCAGACCAGCATCTCGACGCCATGATTGCAACTGGTCAGATACGTCTGAGAGCTCTTCGGTCGATGTCCCAGCAAGTGCTTCCCATAGCGGCTTATTATCCTGTGTCAATCTTGCAAGCGTGTCATCCGTACACCCAAACAACGGAGATCGGAGGGCACCATAGAGCGCTCGGTCATCAGAAGGGTCTGCCAATGCCCGAAAGAGATTGAGTAACGCCGTTATTTCTGGTGTCTCGTAGAAACCAAGCCCAGAGGCGATCGAATATGGGATATCTGCATTGTCAAACGCTCTTTCGTATGCTTTGAGATTTGTACGGCTGCGGATTAACACCGCAATGTCGCTTGCCTCGATCGGCCGTGGGGGTTTTGATGCATCATCCTCGGGATAGACGTGAGTTGGTTCTGCAAGGACCTGTGACAGGCGACCTGCAAGCGCCATAGCTTCCAGCTCCGCGTCAGTGTCCGGGTCGGCATTGGCAAACGCTGGATAGTGTCCAAATCGTTGCTGTCGAAACTCTCTATTCGTCGGTACAAGAAGGTACTCAACGCTTCCTATGTCATGTTGATCATCGCGCTCTGCGGTCAACGGCTGTGGAACTGCCTCATATGACTCACCGTCGGATGTGAATACCGTATCGAATAGTTCGTTGATAGGATTTAGAACACCTGCAAGTGTCCGGAAGTTTGTTGATAGCTGGTCATCGTTTGACCCGTTTTCAGACAGCGCTTCAGCAGTTTCATGAAACTGTGATACGTCAGCATTTCTGAATCGGTATATGCTTTGTTTCCCATCACCGACGATAAAGATATTTTCCGCGTCAAACGTTCCTTTTGTGGTTTCAGTGAGTAGTTTGATCAAATCCCATTGTCGGGGATCTGTATCTTGAAATTCATCAATCATCACATACTCAAACTGTGCTTGCAGCTCTTTTCGGACGCGTTCGTTTCGGTCGTCTTGGAGGAATGCAACAGCGTTGCTAATGAGGTCAGTGAAATCAAGGACATTTTGCTGTTGTTTCCGGGTATTATACTCCCTCTCTATTGCAAGCGTCAGTTTTGCGAGAGCGGTGACAAGTGGGAAACTGTTTGCATCAACCGTGAAATCGACATCAATCGCGTATTTTTCGGGCTCAATCGCCTCAACCAACTGTTCGATCGCTGCATCGAACGTTTTTTTCTTTGGATTTCCATTCCAGTGTGATTTCGCCCCTGCATAGCTGGCATATCGGTCACCCTCCCCTGTTGTCAGTGCTTGGCTTAGTTGTGCGAGTGTCGCTTGTTTATCACTAGTAGGAATTCCATCATCGAATTGAGTGTGTATTTGTTCCACTGCATCGACGGCTCTCTTCCATTTGGTTCCATCTGTGCTAATATCAGGAGGATCCAAAACAAGTGATGTAAGCTGTTTTACTGCATCTGTAACTGCAGGATCAGAGAGCCGATCGGCTGCATCCTGTGCATCGATCGGATGGAGTGTTTGTTGAACGAAATCGAGATATTCTTGCTTTGTTTCATCAACCCATCTGTTTGCCCACTCGATGCTCTCCGGACGTGATCCAAGGAGGTCACGTAGCACACCCTGTAGTTGTCGTCGTGTAAACCGTTGTGCGAGTTGATGCGTTGCTTCATGCGATTCGTATTCTTCGAGAACATCGCCGACAACCTGATGCATCAGGGCTTGTGCTTCGTTCTCATCTATCGGTTCAAACCCCGGATCAATTCCTTCCACCGATAATCCATTTTCTCTGAGGAGACGTGCACAAAAGCCGTGTAGTGTATGAATGTACCCGTTTTCAAGCTCGTCGGCAATAGTTCGCCAAGCGTCGAATTCCGCTGGATCTCGATCTTCGATACTCTCAACAATTTCCTCCCGGATGCTTGCCTCAAGTTCGTTCGCTGCCCGTTCTGTAAATGTCGTTGTCAGTATCTGTTGTGGTAAAATCAGATTGGTTTCAGAATCGTCTGCTTTCGCTTCGATCGACGATTCAATCATTCGGAGATATCTTGCAGTGAGGGTTGTTGTTTTTCCTGTTCCTGCACCAGCAGTTAATGCAATACTTCGGTCCAGTGTATCAACTGCTCGCTGCTGTTCGTCTGTTAGATCTTCATAGGCAACCATTCAAATCACTTCCACAGCACCTTTTGGCACCTCATCGAGGGCCTTGGGCGGAATGTAGACCGGTTTTGTTGTTTCGATCGCATTTCTGATTGTCTCATGGCGAAGTTCCGATCGAACATCACACACATGCGAATACTCACAGTACCGACAGCCCGCATCAAATGAATCCAATATCGTTGGCTGGAACTGCCCATTTTCAATCCCAGCTACGACTTGTCCAAGCCTCTTTGGTGTTGTCTCGGTAATGAATCGACGAAATGCCTCATGTGTCTCAAAGTGCGGATATGACCGACGTAACAGGGGTACGTCCACATCGTCACTGTCGTGCCACGCTGCCATCTCTTGTGATGTTACAAGCCCCTTCCACGAGTTGACACTGTTTGGTGGTGCAACTTGATAATAGGCTGCACCAACAGTCTCGACTCTTTCAAGCCCCTGTTCAGCCATTAATGCGTATAACGGTAGTTGGAAATGGGTTCCGAGAAGCGCGTCTGATTCGCTTGGGGTTGCGTTGCCAGTCTTATAATCTCGGACAATAACTTGTGTTGGATCCGTTCCAGAGACTGTATCGATGCGATCGATAAGTCCATGCACTGTAACAGTCCCAACAGGTGTTTCAATTGCAGCAGGACCATCACCAATTGGCGTCCCTCCATGATGGGGATTTCCAACTCTGGCCTCAAACCAGGTTGGTGTGGCAGTTGTTTTGTTAATTTTGGTGAATTCGTGTTCAAGGAACCGGCAGAACAGCCCTCTCACGTCAGTAGCAGTATCTGTTGGCGGCTCGTAGTACGGATTGTTTTGTGTCGATCCAAGCCCTGCGAAGACTGACGTCAACCACCGATCATGGAATGCCGTCGATAATACATCATCAAACTGCTCATCGAGACACTCAAGTGCGATCAAAAGCAGCAACTGTTCACTCTCCTCAAAAGTATCCCCGATCGGAATCGGCTCACCTAGCTTGCTCTGTTTTCTGAGATAATAGCGCTCCAGAACGTCGTGAATGAATGTTCCACGCTTTTTTGCATCGGGTTCACGTGCGATCGGCTCTGGCTCATCAATGTTGAGTACACGGCTCATGTAATATTTGAATCCACAAGCAGCGTACGTTTCGAGGCGACTCGCACTGTAGGGTGTCTGCGTTGCTTCTGGATGTACTAGTGCCACTGTCTCTGATGAGAGTTGTCCATCATATGGTGTGAGCTGTGGTGAAGCACGTGCGCTCGCACACGCCATACCATGGTTGATTCGTGTGCGTTGGTCTGAACTAAGGGCCCCACTTTTTGTTGCCGTTTCGACAAAAGATGCGATCGTTGACTCTGACTCATGTACGGTTTTTTTCCCGATTACAACTTGTACATCTTCTTCATGTCCTGGCGGTGCCTCAAACTTCTCTTTCATGAGCGACTCAACATCAACGATGCGGCGGAGTTCAGTTATGAAATCCGCTTCAACGTATGGGTTTCCGGTGGTGCTTCGCTGTGGAGTAGACAACGTGATTGACGCTTCACTTGCCAATAATGAGCCAAGTTGGTACCTCGATTCAAGCAGTGGGTTTTGTCGTTCAAAATCAGGATGTGATTCATAAATTGGCTGGACAAACGCGATTGACTCCGTATCTGACGGCATCTGGCTGGTCGTAAGTCCAAGCACATACACTCGATCGAACGATCGAGCATGCGCTTCTGCTAGTCCACACACAGTAACTCGTTGATCATTTTGTGGACCGTACTGATTGATGCTTATTGGCGATAACGCACGTTCCAGTCTATCTATCGCGTTACCCGAATCAAGATCCGCAAGTGGTGCAGTGAGTACGATCGTCTCCAGTACTCGATCAAGTTTCTGTTTGGCGGCTGCCTCACGGTTGCTGAACGTTGTGTGGAATGCATCGAGATTAGCGAGAGTCTCTGAAATACCGAGCTGATCGAACACCGTTTCTACTTGTTCGGGGAGTGACTCTAACCGTGCTTTTCTCAAGTTTTCGATTGTTTGGCAGATCGATTTTATTTCCGCCTGAACCGGCTTATTAACGTGCTCAAGCACAGTTTCGAGCCGTGTTGATTCTACCCGTAGCGCTACTCTACGTAGCTCGTGATGATCTATGAGCGAGTCATCACCACTCACCGAAACTAGTTGATTTGTTAGCAGAGTCAGTACCGTCTCAATTGATCGGGGCTTTTGCGAGAGTGAGCAGACTGCTGTGATTGCTTCCCCAAGGACGGTATCAGAAAATACGCATTCAGACTGTATTGTGTACGGGAGTTCGTACGCAGTAAATAGTTCATCAACAAGATCAGTGTACTCAGTTGGATTAGATAGCATGACCCCGATTTGGTCTGCATTTGTTCCTTTCTCAAGCTCTGCTCGGATCTGACGAGCAATGTGTCGAACCTCGACAGACGCAGTGGTCGGTTCGAGGTATGACAGATCAAGATCTTCAGAAACAATGTGTGCAGTTTGTGGGCTCTCATTGGGATGTCGGTAGAGACTTGCAACGACCTGTTGTCGATCGGTACTGCTAGTATCTCTTTGATGCTGCTCGGTGAATCCAAGTTGTGTGTAAGTCTTCCATGCTCGGCTCCCTGCAGCATCAACTCCGGTTGGTAATTGTGTTGATTGCTGCTTTACTAACAGCCCAATCGTTGGCCACGTCTTGCTAATTCGTTCGAGAAGCTGTTGTTCCAGAACATTGAAGCTAGATAAGCCACTTATGACCACCGCCTCAACTGCTGGATAGATTGTATCTAACTCTGTATCCATATGGATAATGTGGCTCATCCGCTCGGTTTGATATGTGTTTGCCAACTCATCCTGGAGCAGTGTCTCTCTTACATTCTCGATCGAAGCAGCCAACTCACCTATATGCTCTGCCCGTGTTTCGAGTTGTTCCGATCGGAGTCGGGTTTCCATCGCATCAGCAGAAAGGAGGCCGGAAAACTCCAGGTTTGTATACAGATCTTCTGCCTCGTAAACAATCCCTGCTCGTGGAAAGCCTCTCGCAGCGAACGGGTTTTCAGCCGTATTGATTCCTTCAACACCTAATTCAATGAGCCGAAATAAGAGAGGGCGATCGATGAATGTTCCACGCCCACAGTAGGTTGTTTTCTCATAACAATCGGCAGTAAAATCCTCGAAGGTTGTAACCCAGAGGCTTGCTGGTGGGTTGTGTTCAGCCCACCGGTCACGTACCTCTTTCTGTGGTATCTGTCGTGGCCCGATATACAAGACGTTCTCCGGATGGATCGTGGTCTCAGAACCAATCAATTGGAAGGCTTTGTGTTCCAACTGTGGAATTGTGGGGCCTGAAAAGAGACGAGGTGAAGACATATCCAGACAGACACACATGACAGATAAGAAACTTCTGGCACAGTCAGCTACTGATATTCCGATTCAATTTAATCGCTAGCCGGATTAATTCTTCGCGACGATCGACCGTTTCGATCCATTGGTTAGGAAAGCCCTCCGAACCAAAACGTGCGCCAGCAATTGCACCCGTGATTGCGCCAATAGTATCTGTATCTCCGCCACGATTGACCGCGGTACCAACTGCATTTTCGTCACTCTCTGCAAACAGCGCGTCGGATAATGCAACCTCTAGTGAGTGTATGACATACCTTGTCGGGTGTATACTATCCGGCACTTCACCCCGTGTGCGGTCGGTCGTAGTGTGTCAAGGAGCTCGCGAGGTGCATTAGGCCAACGTAGCTAATCGCGGTCAATAGTGGATTCTGTCTTCCATCAAGAAGAAATTGAAGTGTAAGGTTCAAAATTACACACCCGTACGTACATCGTAAGTTAGCGTGCGTAATTCTCGAGGACCTTAGACTAACATCAATCAGTTGTTCCGAATTTTCGTATGTGATCGCATATGGTGCGCAGCGCAGCGCATGACACTTCCGTTACCTGCATTTTGACCTTCCGGTCAATCTTTCTATACTGACTGTCCAACAGAATCTCAAGAAGCACCGTTTTGTATTCGACGGAGTGCATCGGCTATCATGAGACCGATATCAAATGATTCTGTCTCAACCCACTCCACGAATCGAGCCGCGATATCTTCTCCATTGGATGATTGGTTTTCAACAAGACTTCGGGCAATACACAATGCAAGCTCTGTATCGTCGGTGATTGTACCTGCCGATTGTCCGTATGTTCCATTTCCAATCATGGAATGTAGTCGTCTAAACTTATTTTCAATTGATGTTGCTGATCGAAATTCAACGGGGCGTTCAAGTGCATCACCACACGCTAATGCTAAGAGACTTCCAACTGACTGGTCTTGTGATTATATTTTTATTACACATAAGTTAACGCTTGTACTCAGTTACACCATCCATTTCGAACTGAATAATATCTCTTAGCAAACACGGGGTTGTGTCACAAAATAGCTAACCAACAGACTGATTTAGAAGAGACAATTGTTGGTTAGCTAATCTAACTTAGTGATGAAAACAGAGTTAGATGGCTCTGTTGAAATCTTCAACAGGGACAAACTTTGACTGGTTGTGGTCAATACGAATAATTCGTTGACAAACCCCCTCAATCACTACTGAAAATGCCCACGCAATAAAAGCGACTATGTTCTAGATACTTAGATCAATAGTATGAATCAAAATAATGTCATTTCTGTTCACATTCTTACAGCACTCTTTGGTTGCTGTTTGTGGGCATCCTCCTCAGTCTCATTGGCTTCATTGTAGCGATACTTAGCTAACGCATTCTTCACAACCAATACGCACTCTTCAGTTACCTGCTATTTCAGACGCTGATCTGTCTGAAGAAGAAGATCTCAATAAAGACAGTTAGACCATTATCTATGAATTCTTGCGAGTTCGTTTGACGATATGTAAAATAAATGCCAATCAGTAAATCAATTAAAATTATATTTTAAGAATATTCGTTGTATATTTAATACCGGTTTTGAACTTCGTCCTTGATTACATTTTGTAGGTTATGCTTTGCAAATGTGGGAATGAGTGTATCTACAATTTTTAATCGCACATTCTTAACACCTACAGATGATGATTTTGATGTTTGGCGTTGATAGCGAATTATTTCAATAAGCTCTTCCCTTACTGAAACCTCATCAATTTGTATTGCACTTCTTTCACCAATTGGCTTTGCTTGGAGTGACCAGTGTACGCCGTCGGTACCAATCCCGACTAGATACTTCCGATCTATCTCTGTTGCATATTTTACAAAAGTATCATCTTTAAGATATTCTTCAATTTGTTGCTGTGCTGATTCATTATCTTTTTTCTGCGCTAATTTTGATTCTTGAGCAAGTGCTTTCGATTCGACAATACAAACTAGATTTTTATTGGTATCATTAATCAGGAGGTCTGGCTGATTACGCTCACATTTCGTTAATTCTACTGGACGCCACCGTATCTCCTCAAATCCTAATGACTCGAGAAGTGGTTCAATAAGGTATTTTTCAGTGAAGAATTCAGGTGCTTGCTTAACTATTCCACCATTGAAGTCTTCTCCCTCCAGAATCCTTTTTAATGATCCAGGGTCTGTCGTTCTATCATCAAATTTAACTACAAATTTATTGAGTTTCTGAGAGACACTGTAAGCAATAGATTCATCTTTACTAGGAAAATTTGAATGAATTGAAGACATTATATTTGAAGTCCTAACTACGCTGAATTTAGTATTTCTATTTTACAAATGTAACTTCTTTATTTAACACCGGTAGTATCAAATAGTCTCTCTCAGATTTTTGTTTTCCAAACTCAGACTGGTAAACTGAGACACACATTTTCGACCGTTGGTGCAAGAGAGATTATCTGCGCTTTCCGATTGACCTCACCTCGCCGCTTTTCTATTCGGTTTTCAATCTCTTCCAGCCGAGTGCGCTGCTTTCTGATTGACAGTGCCATATCTTCACCAGCATCAGCTCGTGCTTGATATTTTTTGATGAATGCCTCAATTCGGTCACGTTCAGCGGTCGCATATGCATTCAAATCGTCAAGTTCTTGCTGAGTCTCTTTCTGCCGTCGATCAGAAAGCTCAACCCGACGTGCAGCTACATGGTGACTGACATACCGATCGGCAACCTCCCGTAGTTTGTCACGATCTCTCAAAAGCGACTGTACGTGTTCGACAATAGGTGTTCCATACACTGTCTTACCATTACGTATCTGTTCTCCGAGCCGCTTGCTCGGATCGTGCTGTGTAATATCAACGAACACAGGAATGGTTTCTTCTCGAATCAGATCGCCAGTTGCATCTTCAAATCCGATCCGGTAGTTGTACATAATCCCTGGAGTTTCCAAGAATGGGAGTAGTTTCATTCCAACGGTCCCATCCTCACTGTTGAGTAATTGTGTAATGAGTGCTTGAACGAGATCCGTTTCTGGTGTTAGATAATCAATCCCCTCGTGATCCATTGCAAACGATCGATCGAAAGTAAATGGACCATACGGATCAGTGAAGCTGTAGTTGTGTAGCGACTGTGGCAGGGTTGCACGGTAAAGATTATGTCCTGCTGATTCAACGGTGCCACCGAGCGCTTCAATCGTATCTTCAACAAATGTCTTAACCTCCGCCTCACCACCATAGACGTCTTCAGAGCTGTCAATTACCCCTTGGATCTTCCGGCGGCTTTCTTCATCGAAGGTTGTTGTATCAATTAAACTTCGATCGTACCATTCCGCAAGCGTTTTTTGACGCTCATCAATGAGCTGTTCTAACTCCTCAGTAGTGACGCTCGTCGGCTCGTTATTCTGAATTGAGTCCATAATGAGTGTATCAACATTGATCTCATCAAGAATTCCCAGAACGTCAGCTGTGTTTCCAAGCTTCCCGCGAATTGTTTCGACTTTCTCTTGTAAGAGCTCGAAGATCTGACCCTCACGTGTGTCCTCAAATGTGAAATTCCACACCTTTACGGTGTTTTCCTGTCCGTAGCGGTGGATACGGCCAATCCGCTGTTCGAGCCGATTCGGATTCCACGGCAATTCGTAGTTGATCATAATGTGGCAACTGTGCTGAAGGTCGATCCCTTCACTGGCAGCATCCGTTGCAAACAAGAGCCGTGATTCTCCGTAATTGAACTCGGATTCGATCGCTGCCCGATCCTGTTTATCAACATCACCGTGAATAAGCAGTATCTCGTCAGCCCACGGTTCATCTGTGACGAGTTCAAGTAGGTAATCTAACGTATCCCGGTACTCTGTGAAAAGCAGAACTTTCTCATCTGGATGGGTTTCGAGTAGCTGTTGGATATATCGACGTACCTGCCGTGCTTTTGAATCAACTGTGATCCGATCGGCAAGCCCGATTAGGTCGCGGAGGGTTTCGATCTCACCCTCCAGCTGGGCATCACTCTCTGTAACAGTTAGTTGTGCTAGCTCCGCTTCTACCTGCTCTTTGTCTTCTTCAGTGAGATCTTCACCATCGAGATATGCATTGGCCTCCGCAGACAGTTCGGTCGCTGTTGATTGCTCATTCACGATCGTTGCGAGACGTCGACTCAATGTGGCTTTGATTGCTCCAATACTGCTAACAAGCCGTTTTTGCATGAGCGCCATCGCGAACCCGACCGCAGGCTCATTCAGTTTCTCAGAACGGTTGTACACGTTCTGGACGTACTTGGTCACTGCCTCGTAGAATTTGGTTTCAGCGGGGGTCATTTCAACCGCGATCGTCCCGACATCGCGATCGGGGAAGACTCGATTGCCTGAATCGTCATAGATTGACTGTTTCCCACGACGAATCATCACGCGATCAACAGCCTCTTTTGAGAGGTCTTGTTCTTCAGCAACGAGAAATGGGTCAATGTATTCAACCAGCGACCGGAATGCATCGCCTTTTCCATCGTGTGGTGTCGCACTCAAAAGCAAGAGTGAGTCCGAGTTTGTGCTCACTGTCTCTGCCATCCTTGCGGTTTTACTCGGTGACTCACCACGCTTAGCAGCCTTGTGCGATTCGTCTATCACGACAACATCCCAAAATGCGTCGCTGATCTCCGGTTGGAACTCATCTTGGCGCAAGAATGCCATGCTTGTGATAAGCTGTTGGTGCTCCTGGCTCCAGATGTTGGTCTCTTCTCCGAGACGACGACGTTCTCCATCAACCCAGGATCTATCCGCAAGCGTGAGATCAATATCGAAGAATCGGTCCATATCTCGAATCCACTTCATTTGTAGATGTGCAGGAACAACGAACAACACTCGATCGGCCCGATTACGTGCTGCAAGTTCCTTGAGAATAAGCCCTGCTTCGATCGTTTTACCAAGTCCCACATCGTCAGCAATTAGTGCTCGTTGGCGGAGCTTCTCCATCACCCAATTCACACAAGCCAACTGATACGGCTCAAGTCGAACGAGGGAATTTGAAATACTCAGTAACTGTCCCTGTTCGTGTGCAATTTCTAATTCAACAGCCTGCGATCGGAGATCTAACCAGCGAGCAGAAACCGCGTCATGATCTGGATGTAACTCTGTTGTAATAGTGGTATCAATTGTTTCTAGCTGACTCTGAACCGGCTCGATTGTTACATCTGCCACACAGACTGTTTTCGCACCAATATCGTCAATATATGCTCTAAGATACTCGATGTCACCGATTGATTCTGTCTTGATAACTTCGGCTGGCCGGTCGTTGAGCAGGATTCGATCGCCAGGTGACCACTCCATCATTTGTATTGTGTTATTTTATGTTGTATAGGCTCTGTTGAAATCCTCTATAATTGATACAAACTGCGTGCGGGATACATAGCGCGAATTTGGAGAGATAGATAAGACGTTTTCTGGGGCAACCCTCTTTCTCCGAGGTGTACTTTTACCAACCGAGCGTGATAAAATTATTATGTGGTCTCAGATACTACAGACGGCATTACGAGGAACAGAGCGTCGAATTGAGATTTCGGAAGAAACATCAGTGGAGGCTAGCCGCTGGCAACAAGAGTTCTGTTCAGAGACCAAAATCTTTCGACAAAAGGTGAACGATTTCGATTTGTCTGAGCC
>LFCJ01000759.1_pt1 | contig 20958 bp, 22 predicted proteins | sample 643141 | NCBI WGS metagenome assembly LFCJ01 (sample SAMN03766243, study PRJNA286221) | soda lake metagenome | biome: soda lake; feature: Kulunda steppe; material: water; isolation source: sample B1-Br-g2 brine of Lake Bitter-1 | place: Russia: Kulunda steppe | collected 2010-07
CGCCGCCGCGCGAAACCGTCAGCCGGCGGGCGGATTTTCACGGCCGCTGGGTCGATTGGCGCCCGCCCGCCGGCTGACGGTTTCGCGCGGCGGCGCCTGGCGTTATGCTGCCCCCATGGCAGAACGGCGCATCGGCGTTAGGTGACGCGCAAAGGCGCAAGGAGAGGCCGCATGAAGGACGAGTCGGTGAATGTGCTCGGCGAGCCGCTGGAGGAATGCTCCCGCGATCCGCTCACGGGCTTCTTTCGCAACGGGTGCTGCGACACCGGGCCGGAGGATCGCGGGCGTCACACCGTCTGCGCGGTGATGACCGAGGAGTTTCTCGCCCTGTCGAAGTATCTGGGCAACGATCTCTCGACGCCGCGGCCGGAATTTCGCTTTGCCGGGCTCAAGCCGGGGGATCGCTGGTGCCTGTGCGCGGCGCGGTTCCTGCAGGCGCATGACGAGGGCGCGGCGCCGCAGGTTTACCTGGCGGCGACGCATCGCGCCACGCTCGACGTGGTGCCGCTGCGGGTGCTGCGGGCCCATGCGCTCGACGACGCGAAAGACTAACGCGCCGCCTTCTCGTCATGGCCGGAGGTGCCCTCGCGGCGGGCGAGTTCGGCCAGCACCTCCTCGAGCGTGACGTCCCGCGCGGCCAGCATCACCATCAGGTGATAGAGCACATCGGCGGCCTCCGCCGTGAGCCGTGCGCGGTCGCCGCGCACCGCCTCGATCACGGCCTCGACGGCCTCCTCGCCGAACTTCTCGGCGCATTTCTCGGGGCCCTTGGCGAGCAGCGCCGCGGTGTAGGAGCCGTCGGGATCGGCGCCGCGGCGCGCGGCGATGGTGGCGGCGAGACGCTCAAGCGCGCTCATGCCGCGCGCACCGCGATGCCGGCGGCGGCCATGTGGGCCTTGGCCTCGGCGATGGAGAATTCGCCGAAATGAAAGATCGAGGCGGCGAGAACGGCGCTCGCGTGACCCTCGCGGACCCCTTGCGCAAGATGCGCGAGCGTACCCACCCCGCCCGAAGCGATCACGGGCACGGGCACGGCGTCAGCGATGGCGCGCGTGAGCTCGATATCGAAGCCCGAGCGCGTGCCGTCGCGGTCCATGCTGGTCAGAAGGATCTCGCCCGCGCCCTTGGCGGCGGCGAGGGTCGCGAATTCGACCGCATCGATGCCGGTCTCGCGCCGGCCGCCATGGGTGAAGATCTCCCAGCGGCCGGGGGCGACGGCCTTGGCGTCCACCGCCACCACGATGCACTGGCTGCCGAAGCGGTCCGCCGCGCGCGCGACCACGTCCGGATCGGCTACGGCGGCGGAGTTGAAGCTCACCTTGTCGGCCCCCGCGAGCAGGAGCGCGCGCACATCCTCCGGCGTGCGCACCCCGCCGCCCACCGTGAGCGGCATGAAGCAATGCGCGGCGGTGCGGCGGACCACGTCATGCATCGTGGCGCGGTTTTCGTAAGTGGCATTGATGTCGAGAAAGCACAGCTCGTCGGCGCCGGCGGCGTCATAGGCGATCGCGGCCTCGACCGGGTCGCCGGCATCGACGAGATCGACGAAGTTGACCCCCTTGACGACGCGCCCATCGGCCACGTCGAGGCAGGGGATGATCCGGGTCTTGAGCATGCGGCCTCCAATACTCGGCTCCTTCTGCCCCGGCGGCTCCTTGCGTTCAAGGCCGATGGCGCGGCCGCAGGGTTGCGATCCCGGCGCGGGGGTGTTGCACTCGGGCTGCCACAACATGGAGAGGAGACAGCCCATGCAACGCAGCATCGCCACGATCACGAGCGCCGCCGCGCTGGCACTGGCCCTGCCCGCCGGGGCCGACGAGATCGAACTCGACGACAATATCCGGGTGGCGAGCCCGCATTCCGTCGAGGACACGGTCGAGCAGCTCACCGCCGCCATCGAGGAGGCGGGCGCGAGCGTGGCCGCCGAGGTCGATCACGCCGCCGCCGCCGAAAGCATCGGCGAGGAACTCGCGCCGATGACCATGGTGATGTTCGGCAATCCCGAGATCGGCACCCCGGTGCTGCAGGCCAACCCGACGGCGGGGATGGAGCTGCCGCTGCGCGTGGTGGTCTATGAGGACGGCGCGGGGGATACCTGGCTGGCCTATGAGGACCCCGCGGCGATGGCCGAGCGGCATGTCCTCGACGGAGTCGATGACAGCCTCGAAGCCATGGCCGAGGCGCTCGAGACCCTCACCGCCGCGGCCGCCGAGGACTAGGCCAGCGCCGCGAGGGCCGCGCGCAGATCGAGCTTGCCGTCATAGAGCGCGCGGCCCGAGATCGCCCCGGCGATCGGCCCCGCGTCGCGCAGCGCGATCAGATCATCGAGCGACGACACCCCCCCGGAGGCGATCACCGGCGCCGAGACCGCCCGCGCAAGCGCTGCCGTCGCGGGCACGTTCGGGCCCTTGAGTGCACCGTCGCGGGCGATGTCGGTGTAGATGATGGCGGCGACGCCGGCATCCTCGAAACGGCGGGCGAGATCGGTGGCGTCGATCTCGGTCGTCTCGGCCCAGCCGCGCGTGGCGACCTTGCCCGCGCGCGCATCGAGGCCCACCGCCACGCGCCCCTCGAATTCTCGCGCCGCGTCATGCACGAGCTGCGGGTCCTCCACCGCCACGGTGCCGAGGATCACCCGCGCCACACCGCGCGTGAGCCAGCTCTCGATGGTGGCCATGTCGCGGATGCCGCCGCCGAGCTGGCAGGGGATATCGACCGCGGCGAGGATTGCCTCGACGGCGTCCGCATTGACGGGCCGGCCCGCGAAGGCGCCGTTGAGATCGACGAGATGCAGCCATGCGCAGCCCTCGGCCGCGAAGGCGCGCGCCTGCGCGGCGGGGTCGTCGCCGTAAACGGTGGCGGCGTCCATCTCGCCATGCAGGAGCCGCACGCACTGGCCGTCCTTGAGGTCGATCGCGGGGTAGAGGATCATCGCCGTCTCCGTCAGGGCCGCCAGCGCAGGAAATTGGCGATCAGCCGCAGGCCCGTGGACTGACTCTTTTCGGGGTGGAACTGGGTGCCGACCATGTTCGCCCGCCCGATGATCGCGGTGACCGGGCCGGCGTAATCGACATGGGCGAGGCACTCGGCCGGATCCGCCAGCGCATACTTGTAGGAATGGACGAAATAGGCGTGATCGCCCGAGGCGATCCCGTCGAGCACCGGATGCGCGCGCTCGACCACGAGATCGTTCCAGCCCATATGCGGCACCTTGAGCGCGCCGGCCTCGATGCGAACCACCTCGCCGCCGATCCAGTCGAGGCCGGGCGTCGGGGTGTATTCGAGCCCGCGCGTGGCCATGAGCTGCATGCCCACGCAGATGCCCAGAAAGGGCCGCCCGCGCGAAATCACGGCCTCGTGCAGCGCCTCGGTCATGCCGTCGACGGCGTCGAGCGCACGGCGGCAGGCAGGAAAGGCGCCGTCGCCGGGCAGTACGATGCGCTCGGCGCGGGCGACATCCTCGGCCCGCGCGGAGACGATCACCTCCCCGGTGCCCGCTTCGGCGGACATGCGCTCGAACGCCTTTTGCGCGGAGTGCAGATTGCCGCTCTCGTAATCGACGAGGACCGTGGTCATAGCGCGCCCTTCGTCGACGGGATCGCGTCGCCCTTGCGCGGGTCGGGCTCGACGGCGTCGCGCAGCGCACGGGCGAGCGCCTTGAAGGCGGCCTCCGCGATGTGGTGGCTGCTCACGCCGCGCAGCGCGTCCACATGCAGGGTGATGCCGCCATGTGTGGCGAGCGCCTGGAAGAATTCGCGCACGAGCTCGGTGTCGAAATCGCCGATCTTCGCGGTCGGGAAATCCACGCCCCAGGCAAGGAAAGGCCGCGCCGAGAGATCGAGCGCGGCGCGCACCAGCGCGTCATCCATGGGCAGCAGGCAGGCGCCGTAGCGCCGGATGCCGCGCTTGTCGCCGAGTGCGGCGGCCAGCGCCTGGCCGAGCGCGATGCCGCAATCCTCGACGGTGTGATGCGCGTCGATATGCAGATCGCCCTCGGCGCGCAGCGTGATGTCGATGAGCGAATGGCGCGCGAGCTGGTCGAGCATGTGATCGAAAAAGCCCACCCCGGTGGCGACATCGGCGCGGCCGGTGCCGTCGAGGGCGACCGAGACGGTGATCGCCGTCTCGGTGGTGGTGCGGGTGATGTCGGCGCTGCGCATGCGTGTCTCCGGCGTGATCCCGGGCGCTTATAGGGCGCGATGGGCGGCGGCGAAAGGGGGCCGTGACCTTGCGGTGCGGCGCGATGCGCCGCGCTGGCCCCGTTGGCGCCGCATCCGCGGCGCGCCGCGCTTGGCCGCGGCGGGCACCGGGCGGTGGACCACGGCGCGTGGCTGCGCTATCGCAGGCGCGTGCGACAGCCCGGAGCCGCCCATGACCGACCTGCCCCATGCCATGACGGCACGCGCGAGCGGCCCGCTTTCGGGGGCGGCCGCGCTGCCCGGCGACAAGTCGATCAGCCACCGCGCGCTGATTCTCGGCGCGCTCACCGTGGGCGAGACGCGCATCACCGGGCTTCTCGAGGGCGAGGACGTGCTCGCCACGGCGACGGCGATGCGCGCTTTCGGCGCCGAAGTGACGCGCCACAGTGATGGCGCCTGGTCGGTGCACGGCGTCGGCGTGGGCGGTTTCGCCGAGCCGGACCGGATCATCGATTGCGGCAATTCGGGCACCGGGGTGCGGCTCATCATCGGGGCGATGGCGGCGACGCCGATCACCGCGACATTCACGGGCGACGCCAGCCTGAATGCCCGGCCGATGGGCCGCGTGACCGACCCGCTGACGGCGATGGGCGCGCGGGTGCTCGGGCGCGCGGGCGGGCGGCTTCCGATGACGGTGGCGGGGGCGGCGATGCCGGTGCCGCTCGACTACCGGGTGCCGGTGGCGTCGGCGCAAGTGAAGTCGGCGCTGCTTCTGGCGGGGCTGGGGGCGCCGGGACAGACGGTCATCACCGAAGGCACGGCGACGCGCGATCACACGGAGCGCATGCTCGCGGGTTTCGGGGCCGCGATCGAGATCGCTGATACCGCCGAGGGCCGGGCGATCACGCTCACGGGGCAGCCCGAGCTCGTGCCGCAGGCCGTCGCGGTGCCGCGCGATCCGTCCTCGGCGGCGTTTCCCGTCTGCGCGGCGCTGATGGTGCCGGGCTCCGGGATCACCGTGCCCGCGGTGAGCCGCAACCCGACGCGGGCGGGGCTTTATGAGACGCTCATGGAGATGGGCGCCGACATCGCCGTCGAGGACGCCCGCGACGAGGGCGGCGAGCCGGTCGCCGATCTGCGGGTGCGCTTTGGCGCGCTGCGCGGCGTCGAGGTGCCGCCCGAACGCGCGGCGAGCATGATCGACGAATACCCGATCCTCGCCGCGCTCGCCGCCACGGCCGAGGGCACGACGGTCATGCGCGGCATCGGCGAGCTGCGCGTCAAGGAGAGCGACCGCATCGACGCGATGGCCACGGGACTCAAAGCCTGCGGCATCCGCGTCGCGCAGACCGAGGACAGCCTCACCGTCGAGGGGTGCGGGGCGGATGGGGTGCCGGGCGGCGCGACGGTGTCGAGCCGGCTCGACCACCGCATCGCGATGGCGTTCCTGTGCCTCGGACTGGCGGCGCGCGCGCCGGTGACCGTCGATGACGCGCGGCCCATCGAGACGAGCTTTCCGGGCTTTGCCGGGCTGATGGTTGGCCTCGGCGCGGACACGATCACGCGGGGGGGCGCATGAAATTCACCGTTGCCATCGACGGGCCCGCGGCGTCGGGCAAGGGCACGATCGGTCGCGCGCTCGCGGCGCGGTTCGGTTTTGCGCATCTCGACACCGGGCTCCTGTATCGCGCAGTCGGGGCGAAGGTGCGCGACGGGGCCGATCCCGTGGCCGCCGCGGAGGGGCTTCGCCTCGCCGATCTCGACCGCGCCGATCTGCGCTCGGGCGCGGCGGGCCAGGCGGCGAGCGAGGTCGCAGCGATGCCCGATGTGCGCGCCGCGCTGGTGCAGTTTCAGCGCGACGTTGCCCGCCGCGACGGCGGCGCGGTGCTCGACGGGCGCGATATCGGCACGGTGATCTGCCCGCAGGCGGAGGTGAAGCTCTACGTGACCGCCTCGGACGCGGTGCGCGCGCATCGCCGCTGGCTCGAGCTGAGCGCGGCGGGCGATCCGCGCGGCGAGGCCGAGATCCTCGATGACTTGCGCGCGCGCGATGCGCGCGACAGCGCGCGCGCCGAAGCGCCGCTGAGTGCGGCGCCCGATGCGCTCTTGCTCGACACCACCGAATTGACTATAGACGCGGCAGTCGAGAAGGCGGTTCGCACCGTTCAAGAGCAGATCGGGCAGGGTCGGGCATGATGCACCGGCCCCGTTCGCATTGCGGACCCCACGACACGTCACAGACCGGCGGAGCCAACCGCGCGGCCGGAAATGTTTGATAAAGGACCATGACTGTATGAGCTCTACGCCAAGCATGGAGGACTTCGAGGCCCTCCTGAACGAAAGCCTCGAAATCGACACCCCGACCGAAGGCTCGGTCGTCAAGGGCAAGGTCATCGCCATCGAGGCCGGCCAGGCCATCGTCGATGTCGGCTACAAGATGGAAGGCCGTGTGGATCTCAAGGAATTCGCCAATCCCGGCGAGGACGCGCAGATCGAAGTGGGCGACGAGGTCGAGGTCTTCCTCGAGCGTGTCGAGAATGCCCGCGGCGAGGCCGTGGTCAGCCGCGAGAAGGCCCGCCGCGAGGCCGCCTGGGACCGTCTGGAGAAGGCCTATGCTGACGAGGAGCGCGTCGAGGGCGCGATCTTCGGGCGCGTCAAGGGCGGCTTCACCGTCGATCTCGGCGGCGCGGTGGCGTTCCTGCCCGGCAGCCAGGTCGATGTGCGCCCGGTGCGCGACGCGGGCCCGCTGATGGGTCTCAAGCAACCCTTCCAGATCCTCAAGATGGACCGCCGCCGCGGCAATATCGTGGTCTCGCGCCGCGCCATCCTCGAGGAGTCGCGCGCCGAGCAGCGCGCCGAGGTCATCGCCAAGCTGACCGAGGGCGACACCGTGGACGGCGTGGTCAAGAACATCACAGAATACGGCGCCTTCGTCGATCTCGGCGGCGTGGACGGGCTTTTGCACGTCACCGACATGGCCTGGCGGCGCGTCAACCACCCTTCCGAGATCCTGTCGATCGGCGAGACCCTCAAGGTCCAGGTCATCAAGATCAACAAGGAGACCCACCGCATCAGCCTCGGCATCAAGCAGCTGCAGGAAGATCCGTGGGACAGCGTCGAGGCCAAGTTCCCGCTCGGCTCGGTGCACAAGGGGCGCGTGACCAACATCACCGATTACGGCGCCTTCGTCGAGCTCGAGCCCGGCGTCGAGGGTCTGGTGCATGTCTCCGAGATGAGCTGGACCAAGAAGAACGTCCATCCCGGCAAGATCGTCTCCACCAGCCAGGAGGTCGAGGTCATGGTGCTCGAGATCGACAGCGCCAAGCGGCGCGTCTCGCTCGGGCTCAAGCAGACCATGCGCAACCCGTGGGAGCAGCTCGCCGAGACTCACCCGGTCGGCACCAAGGTCGAGGGCGAAGTCAAGAACATCACCGAGTTCGGGCTGTTCGTGGGCCTCGAGGGCGACATCGACGGGATGGTGCACCTGTCGGATATCAGCTGGGACCAGCGCGGGGAGGACGCGATCCAGGAGTTCCGCAAGGGCGACACGGTCGAGGCCGTGGTCACCGAGGTGGACGCCGAGCGCGAGCGCGTGTCGCTGTCGATCAAGGCGCTAGAGAATGACAGCTTCTCGGATGCCATCGAGGGCGTCAAGCGCGGCTCGATCGTCACCGTGACGGTCACCTCCATCGAGGAGGGCGGCATCGAGGTCGAGTATAACGGGATGAAGTCGTTCATCCGCCGCTCCGACCTGTCGCGCGATCGCTCCGAGCAGCGTCCGGACCGCTTCCAGGTCGGCAACAAGGTCGATGCCCGCGTCACCAGCGTGGACTCGAAGGCGCGCAAACTCGGCCTGTCGATCAAGGCGCGCGAGATCGCCGAGGAAAAGGAGGCGGTCGAGCAGTTCGGCTCCTCCGAATCGGGCGCCTCGCTCGGCGACATCCTCGGCGCGGCGCTCAAGGGCGATCAGGACAAGCGCTGATCCTTGAAAGCGAACGGCCCCGCACCCGTTGCGGGGCCGTCCGACACCAGCCCCGGCGCATCGATGCAAGCCACCTTTATGTTTGAGCCGGCGCGAAAAAACCCTATAGTAAATCGGGTTAGCGCGTGCCCGCGGCACGATCGACCCAGGGGGATGCAGGCATGATCCGGTCGGAACTGATCCAGAAGATCGCGGACGAGAACCCGCATCTGCAGCAGCGTCACGCCGAGCGGATCGTGAACACGATCTTCGAGGAAATCATCGCCGCGATGGCCCGCGGCGAGCGTGTCGAGTTGCGCGGCTTCGGCGCCTTTTCCGTCAAGCGGCGCGAGGCGCGCACCGGGCGCAACCCGCGAACCGGCGAACAGGTCGAGGTCGAGGAAAAGCACGTGCCGTTCTTCAAGACCGGCAAGCTGCTGCATGACCGGCTGAACGGGCATACGGAGTAGAGACGTGATACGCATTATCAAATACGCTGTCCTGGGCCTCGTTGCGGTGGTGCTGCTGATCGTGGCGCTGGCCAACCGGCAGATGGTCACGCTCCAGCTTCTGCCCGATGATCTTGCGGCCTTCGTCGGGTTCCAGCACGACATCAGCATCCCGTTGTTTTTGGTGGTGCTCGGCGGGGTCGCGCTGGGGCTGCTGGTCGGGTTCTTCTGGGAATGGATGCGCGAATATCGCTACCGGGCCGAGGCGCGGCGGGCGCGGCGCGAGCTCGCGCGGCGCGGCGACGGCAAAGCGGCGCGCAAGACACCGGACGACGAGCTTGCCGAACTCCTCGGCGACAAGCCCGCGTCGCAAAGCCGCGCCCTCGAGTGACCGCATGAGCATCGCCGTCAAGATCTGCGGCCTGCGCAACGCGCGGGACGTGGGTGATGCCGTGCGGGCCGGGGCGGCCTATCTCGGCTTCGTGTTCTATCCGCCCTCGCCGCGCAGCCTCGATCTCGCCGCGGCGCGCGACGCGGCTCTGGCCGCGCCTGCGGGCATCGTCAAGGTTGCGCTCACGGTCGATGCCGATGACCGCACGCTCGGCGCGCTTCTGGAGGCGGTGCCGATCGACATGCTACAGCTGCATGGCGGCGAGAGCCCGGCGCGCGTTGCCGAGGTACGGGCACACTTCGGTCGGCCGGTGATGAAGGCCGTGGGCGTCGCCGGTCCGGACGATCTCGTCGCCCTGGACGCCCATGCCCGCGTCGCGGACCAGATCCTCGTCGATGCCAAACCCGCGCCCGGCGCGGCAGTGCCCGGCGGAAACGGGCTCGCCTTCGACTGGACGCTGATCGCGGGCCGGCGCTGGCCGGTGCCGTGGATGCTCGCGGGCGGGCTGACGGCCGATAACGTCGCCGAGGCGCTGCGGCTGACGGGGGCGCGGCAGGTGGATGTGTCCTCCGGCGTGGAGCGCGCGCGGGGGATCAAGGACGCGCAACGCATGGCCGCCTTCGTCGCGGCGGCACAGGGGAGACAGCATGCCTGAGGATCTGATCAATTCCTTCATGGCCGGGCCGGATGAGCAGGGCCATTTCGGGACCTTCGGCGGCCGTTTCGTCTCCGAGACGCTGATGCCGCTGCTGCTCGAGCTCGACGCGCAGTATCAGCGCGCCAAGACCGACGACTCCTTCTGGGCGCAGATGGACGAGCTCTGGACGCATTACGTCGGCCGCCCGAGCCCGCTCTATCATGCCGAACGGCTCACCGAGCATCTCGGCGGCGCGAAGATCTATCTCAAGCGCGACGAGCTCAACCACACCGGCGCGCACAAGATCAACAATGTGCTCGGCCAGATCCTGCTCGCCCGGCGGATGGGCAAGTCGCGCATCATCGCCGAGACCGGGGCGGGCCAGCACGGCGTCGCCACTGCCACGGTCTGCGCGAAGTTCGGGCTGCAATGCGTTGTTTACATGGGCGCGCATGACGTCGAGCGCCAACGCCCCAACGTCTTTCGCATGAAGCTCTTGGGCGCCGAGGTGATCCCCGTGACCTCCGGGCGCGGCACCCTCAAGGACGCGATGAACGACGCGCTGCGCGACTGGGTGACGAATGTGCGCGACACCTTCTACTGCATCGGCACCGTCGCCGGCCCTCACCCCTACCCGGCCATGGTGCGCGATTTCCAGTCGATCATCGGCAAGGAGGTGCGCACGCAGATGCACGCCGCCGAGGGCCGGCTGCCCGACAGCCTCGTCGCCGCGATCGGCGGCGGCTCCAACGCGATGGGGCTGTTTCACCCGTTTCTCGATGACCGCGAGGTGCGCATCATTGGCGTCGAAGCCGGCGGCAAGGGGGTGAGCGACGCGATGGAGCATTGCGCGAGCCTGACGGGCGGACGCCCCGGCGTGCTGCACGGCAACCGCACCTACCTGTTGCAGGACGCGGACGGGCAGATCCTCGAGGGGCACTCGATCTCGGCGGGGCTCGATTACCCCGGGATCGGGCCCGAGCATGCCTGGCTGCACGAGAGCGGGCGGGCGGAGTATGTCGCGATCACCGACGTCGAGGCGCTCGAGGCGTTCCAGAACTGCTGCGCGCTTGAGGGGATCATCCCCGCGCTCGAGCCGAGCCATGCGCTGGCGCATGTGTTCAAGATCGCGCCGGAATTGCCGCGCGACCACCTGATGGTGATGAACATGTGCGGCCGCGGCGACAAGGACATCTACACCGTCGGCAAGGCACTCGGCTTTGACATGCAGGGTTGAGCCGGTTAGCGGATCAAAAAAAGCGCCCGGCTGAGCCGGGCGCCAGTCGCGGAACGAGGGACAGTGAAGAGAAACGCGACTGTTCCAAAATCACGCCTCTGATATCAAGGTAGAAGCTTTCGCACGCTTTTAAAGGGTTATCGCAAATATGTGAAGTCATGCGCAAGCCGGTTCAGCCCGACATGGCCGCATAGAGCGCGACGGCCGCGGCGTTCGAGACGTTGAGCGACCCGAATCGTCCGGCCGCCGGAATGCGGACGATCCGCGTGCAGGCGGATCGCGTCCCGGCGCGCATCCCCGGCCCTTCCGCGCCCAGGACAAGCCCCACGGGCCCCTCACCGGCGAGCCCCTGCGCCAGCGTCGTGTCGGCCTCGCCGTCGAGGCCGAGGATCTCGCGCCCGGCCTCGCGCAGCGTCACGATCGCCGCGCCGAGATTGCGCACCCGCAGATAGGGCTGGCGTTCGAGCGCCCCGGAGGCCGCCTTGGCGAGCGCGCCGGTCTCGGGCGCGGAGTATCGCGCCGGGGCGATCACCGCCGCCGCGCCGAACACCTCCGCCGAGCGCAGCACCGCGCCGACATTGTGCGGGTCCGACACCCGGTCGAGCAGCAGCACCGGCGCCGGGTCGGCGATATAATCCTCGATCCCGCCCCAGTCGAGCGGGCGCACTTCGAGCGCGGCGCCCTGATGGACGGAGCCCGGATCGAGCGGCGCGGCAAAGCGGCGCGCATCCGCGATCTCCGGGGTCAGCCCGGCTTCGGCGATGGCATCGGCGAGCCTGTCGGCGGCGTTGCGGGTCACGATCAGGCGCAGCCGCTCGCGCGCGGGGTTGAGCAGCGCATCGCGCACCGCGTGCAGCCCGAACAGCCACACCGTCTGTGCCGCGGCCGCCCGGCGGTCGCGCTCCTTCTCGATCACCCAGGCGGGTTTCTTCACGGCATCGCCTCACTGTTACCGCCCGCAGATAGCGGCGATGCGGCGGCGATGCAATCGGCCCGCGCCAGCGGGGCGCGGGCCGGGGCCGCTCAGGTGTCGAGCAGCGTGCGCATGCGCTCGGGCGTCATCGGCAGATGCGCGGGCGCGCGGCCCGTCATCGCGAGCACCGCATTGGCGATCGCGGGGGCGACCGCTGGCAGGCCGAGCTCGCCGACTTCGTAGGGCGCATCCGACCCTTCGACGATATCGACCTCGATCTCGGGCGTCTCGTCCATGCGCAGGATCGGGTAGTCGTCGAAATTCGACTGCTGCACGACCCCGTCGCGGATGGTCACCTCTTCCTTGAGCGCCGCGCTCAACCCGAAGAGCATGCCACCCTCCATCTGCGCGCGGATATTGTGGGGCTGCAGGGCGAGCCCCGCATCCGCCACGGCCCAGAGGTTATGCACGGTGATCGCCCCGTCATCGAGCGAGATTTCCGCGACCACGGCGGCGAGACTGTCGCCGTATTCGGCGAAGGCGAGGCCCTTCGCGCGCCCCTCCCCGGCGCCGTCGCGCCAGCCCGACATCGCGGCCACGCGCTCGAGCACCCTGTTGAGCCGGTCGGAGCCCGCCATCGCGAGGCGGTAGTCGAGCGGGTCCTGCCCGGCCTCGCGGGCGATCTCGTCGATCATCACCTCGAGCGCGAACTTGGTGTAGCCCGCGCCGATGCCGCGCCACGCCGCGACGCGCGCCCCGCGCATCTCGTAGAAATGCTCGGCGCGCTGATGCTCGACGGCGTAATGCGGCAGGCTCGCCCCGCGCATGGTGATCAGGTCCATGCCCTCATCGGCCTCCCAGCGCTCCTGCCCGTACATGTAGGGCGAGACGGGCTCGCAGGCGACGGCGTGACGCAGCGCGGTGATGCGGCCCTCATCATCGAGGCTCATGGACACGTGCTGCGCCACCAGCGGGCGCAGGCGGCCCGAGGCCACGTCATCCTCGCGCGAGAGCATGAGCTTGACCGGCACGTCGAACTCCGCCGCGATTGCCACCACGTCGTCGATATACTCGGTATGCGCCCGCCGGCCGAAGCCGCCGCCCATATAGAGCTGGTGGATGGTGACATCCTCGGGGTCAACCCCGGCGATCTCGGCGGCGCGGCCGCGCGCCATGGATTGCCATTGCGTGCCGGTCCAGACCTCGACGCCGCCGTCGCGGACATGCGCGACGGCGCTCATCGGCTCCATCTGGGCGTGATAGCAGTATTCCGACACCACGTAGCGCTCCACGACGCGCTCGGCCTGCTCAATGGTCGCGATCGGGTCGCCATTCTCCGAGAACACGACATCATGGGAGTCGGGCTCGAAAGTGAGCCGGGCGAGATACTCCTCCCGGTCGCGGTCGGAATCGATGGCCAGCCCGTCCGGCTCGCCGTGCCAGTCGATCTCGAGCGCGGCGCGCGCGGCGAGGGCTTCAGGCACGGTCTGCGCCACCACGGCAACGCCGTGGCCGAGATCGACGACCCCCATGATGCCGGGCATCACGGACACATCACCTTCGTTGAAGCTGCCCACCGTCTGGCCGCGTACCGGCGCGCGTGCCACGGTGGCATGCAGCATCCCGTCGAGCCGGATATCGGTGGCGTAGATCGCGCGCCCGGTGGATTTGTCGGGCACATCGACGCGCATCGCGTCATTGCCGAGGATGCGGAACTGGGAGGCCGGCTTGAGATCCTCGGCGTCGATCTCTGGCGGCTCGGCCGGGGCCTCGGCGAAGCCGGCGATCTCGCCATAGCTCAGCCGCTCGCCATCGGGGCCGACCACGGCGGAGGGTTCGGTCGTCAGCTCGGCGACATCGACGCCCCAATGATCGGCCGCGGCCTGCATCAGCACGCGGCGCAGCTGCGCCCCCGCGGTCCGGGCGGGCATCCAGTAGCCCTTCACCGTCAGGCTCGCGACGGTGTATTGCCCCTGGAACACCGGGTGCGTGAAATCGGGATGCACCGGCGCGGTCTCGACGACGACATCGTCCCAGTCCGCGTCGAGCTCCTCGGCGACCATCATCGGCACGATGGTCTGCACGCCCTGCCCCATCTCCGCGGCGGGGGCGTGGATGGTGATGGTGCCGTCTGTGGCGATGGTGGCCCACATGGAGGTGGCGAAGGCGCCATTCTGCGAGGCAGCGGCCATGCCCGCGACTCCGGGGGCGAAGACCATCGCCATGGTCAGCCCCCCGCTGCCGGCGAGGAAGCCGCGGCGGTCGAGTTTCGGCATCGTCATGGTTCAGCCCTCCCTTGCGGCGCGCTCGATGGCGCGCACGATGCGCGGATAGGTTCCGCAGCGGCACAGATTGCTGGACATGTGGCTGCGGATGTCCGCACGCGACGGCTCGGGGTTGTCCGCGAGCAGTTCGGCGGCCTGCATGATCTGGCCCGACTGGCAGTAGCCGCACTGGGCGACCTCCTCGACGATCCAGGCGCGGGTGACGGCATGGTCCTCAAGCGCCTCGATCGTGGTGACTTCCATGCCCTCGGCCTGGCCGAGCTCGGTGATGCAGCTGCGCACCGCGGCGCCGTCGAGATGCACCGTGCAGGAGCCGCATTGCGCCGCCCCGCAGCCGTATTTCGTGCCGGTCAGGCCCAGCTCCTCGCGGATTACCCACAGAAGCGGCGTATCCGCCGGCGAGTCGCTCGTGACCGACTCGCCGTTGATGGTGAAGCTCGTCATTCTCCTCCTCCTTCGCGTTGGCCGGACACACGGCGTGCGCGGCGCCTGCCTGCAGCTTGCCCTGTCCGTACCGCCGACGCGGCCCGGCAGGGCACCGAAACAGTTCATCTGTGTATACATGCGGCGGCTGGCGCACGTCAACGCGCGCCGCGGCGGATGCGCTGACATCGCGACGAATCTGTCCATGCTGCACCTGCATGAACAGCGCATCCGGCCGTGCGGCGCGGGATCATCGGGCGCCGGCCGCGCAATGCACCCTTTTCCTGTCGCGACTGCTTGTGTATACATGAGCCGAGCGAGGAGAACGGGAGGGCTGTGATCGGATGGCGGAAGGGCGCAGGAGCCGCGCGGTGATGACGCTGCGCGACATGGTGCTCGACGGCACGCTGCCCGCGGGGGAGCGGCTCTACGAGGTGCCGTTGTCCGAGCGGCTCGGCATCTCCCGCACGCCGCTGCGCGAAGCACTCTCGCAGCTCGAGCACGAGGGCCTTCTGGAGCGCCAGAGCGCCGGAGGCTACGCGGTGCGCGCCTTCACCCTCGACGACGTCATCGACGCGATCGAGCTGCGCGGGGTGATGGAGGGAACCGCCGCACGCATCGCCGCCGAGCGCGGCACCGATGCCGCAACCCTGTGCCGCTTTCGCCAGCTTCTCGCCGGACTTGACGCGGCGACATCGGAGGAGGGCGTCGATTTCGAGGCCTATCAGCACCTGAACGCGCAGTTGCATGCCCTTCTGGCCGCCCTGCCCCGCAGCGAGGTGATGCGCGGCGAGGTCGCGCGGGCGAGCCGGCTGCCCTTCGCCTCGGCCTCCGCGTTCCTGCGCGGGCAGGAGAACGAGCCGCTGTTTCGCCGTTCGCTCATCGGGGCACAGGCGCAGCACCACGCCATCGTGGACGCCATCGAGGCGCGCGAGGGCGGGCGCGCCGAAGCCGTGACGCGCGAGCATGCCCGGCTCGCGCGGCGCAATCTCGAATACATGCTCGACCAGGACCGCGGCATGATGAGCCGCGTGCCGGGCCTGTCGCTCGTGATCACCTGACGCGGTGAGGGAGGAGATCATGGTCGATCGGTCGCACGGACCCGACGCCACCACCGGCATCGACGTAATGGCGCGAAAGTCGGGACGCGTTGCCTGCGTCAATCCGCGCGGCGACCGGGCGCGCGCGGATCACCGCACGAATGATCCCGCAACCAGTTTGCGCGTCCGCGGAGGATAGATCCGCGGCGCCATCACGGGCGCGCGGCCATCGGGCCGGCGCGCCGCAACCATGACCCAGGAAAGGGAGAAGACCATGCAAGGACGGATCCGACTCAAGCTCGCGCTCGGGGCTTCGGCGCTGGCGCTCGGCGCTGTACCGGCAAGCGCGGCGGAGTATGAGTTCACGCTGCACCACATGCTCTCGGAGCAGTCCGCCGCCCATACCGAGATGCTGGTGCCCTGGGCCGAGCGCGTCGAGGAGCTCTCCGACGGGCAGGTCTCCATCGAGATCTATCCGAGCATGACGCTGGGCGGCAGCCCGCCCGAGCTCGTCACCCAGGCGCGCGACGGTGTGGTGGACATCGTCTGGACGGTGAACGGCTACACCAGCGGGCTGCATCCGCGCTCCGAAGTGATGGAGATCCCCAACGTCTTCCAGAACGACGCGCGCGCCGCCAATCTCGCGCTCTACGACATGTTCGACGAGTATCTGGCCGACGACTATGACGGTCTCGAGGTGATGTGGCTGCACACGCATGGCGGCATGGCCTTCCAGACCGCCGATACCGAGATCCGCACACCCGAGGATGTCGACGGGCTCGATCTGCGCACGCCCAACCGCGTGGGCGCCTACACCATCGAGCAGCTCGGCGCGAACCCGGTTTCGACCCCGGTGCCGGAGCTGCCGCAGGCGCTTCAGCGCGGGACGGTGGACGGCGCGCTGATCCCCTTCGAGATCATCCCGCCGCTGCAGCTTCAGGAACAGACGCAGTACCAGATCGAGGGCCATGACGGCTTCCGCTTCGGCACCGCGATGTTCAATGTCTCGATGAACCAGGGTCGCTGGGACAGCCTGCCCGAGGAGATCCAGGACGCGTTCCGCGAGGCCTCGAACCGCGACTGGTGGGGCGAGGTCGGAGATATCTGGATGGGCACCGAGCAATGGGGCATCGACATCGCCACCGATGACGGCAACGAGCATATCCAGCTCACCGAGGACGAAACCCAGGCCTTCATCGACGCGCTTGACCCCGTCGTCGAACGCTGGATCGAGGACATGGAGGGCGAAGGCATCGACGGCGCCGCGCTCGTCGACCGCGCCATCGAGCTGATCGAGGCCAACACCGACTGAGCCGCGACGCGGCCCCCGGGTCCCGCCCCTGCCGGGCGGGACCATACGCACGGATCCAACCACGGAGAAACATGCAGATGACTGCCCCTACCCCCCCGTTCCGCGCCGACCATGTCGGCAGCCTGCTGCGGCCGCAATCGGTCGTCGATGCGCGCAAGAAGGCGCTAGAGGAGAAGTCGATCGGTGCCGCCGAGCTGCGCGCGGCCGAGGACGGCGCGATCAAGGATGTCATCGCCATGCAGGAAGAGGTCGGCCTGAAGGCCGTCACCGACGGCGAGTTCCGCCGCTCCTTCTGGCATTACGACTTCATGGGGATGCTCACCGGCATGGAGATGGAAGAGCGCGACCCCGAGGAGGGCGCGCAGTTCGCCGGCGTCAAGCTGCGCCCGATCTTCCCAACGATCCGCGGCGCGCTCGACTTTCCCGAAGATCACCCGATGCTCGATCACTTCAGGTTCGTGGCCGCCAACACCAAGGTCTGCCCCAAGATCTCCATTCCCGGCCCGTCCTGCTGCCATTTCCGCACCGCCAAGGCCGACATCCATGTGCCGGAATACCAGGATGTCGAGGCCTTCACCGCAGCTCTCGCGAAGACCTACAAGAAGGCGGTGGCGAAGTTCTACGAGGCCGGCTGTCGCTACCTGCAGATGGACGACATCTTCTTCGCCTATCTGTGCGACCCCAAGCACCGCGCCGAGCGCAAGGAAATGGGCGAGGACCCGGACTGGCTCATCGACCGCTATGCCTGGATGATGAACGAGGCAATCAAGGACCGCCCGGCGGACATGACCATCGGCATGCACATGTGCCGCGGCAACTTCAAGTCCACGCACGCCGCCGAGGGGGCCTATGACCTCGCCGCGGACGCGGTGTTCAACCGCACCGGAGTCGATATCTTCTTCATGGAGTACGACACCGACCGTGCCGGCGGGCTGGAGCCGCTCGGGCAGCTCTCGAAGGGCAAGCAGCGCGTGATGCCGGGCTTCATCACCACCAAGACCGGCGAGATGGAGAGCCTCGACGATCTCAAGCGCAAGTTCGACGAGGCGTCAAAATTCGCCGATCTCGACCAGCTCGGCATCGCCCCGCAATGCGGCTTCGCCTCCACCGAGGAGGGCAACGCCGTCGCGCAGGACGATCAGCGCCGCAAGCTCGAACTGGTCGTGCGCACCGCCGAGGAGATCTGGGGCGGCGTCTGAGCCGTTCGCGCCCCGGCGCGATGCGCCGGGGCCGCACCGGTCAGTGGCCGATCGCGGTCCGGATGATCGCGTTCGCATCCGTGGCAGAATCGCCGGCCCAGGCCACGAATTCGTCCGGCCGCACGAGGATGAGCCGGGCGCCATACGCCGCGCGCCCGTCGGCCGCGCTGTCGCGCAGCACGGTGAGCGTCACTCCCGTCGCGGCCGCCGCGTCCTCGAAGGCGCGCACATCATCTTCATCGGCGTCGAGCGCGAGCAGCGTGAAGCCCGGCCCCATTGCATCGAACATCGCGCGCCCGTCCGAGAGGGGCTGCGGGGCGAGGTGATGGCCCGCGCGGGCCTCGAAGCTGTGCCCGCCCTGCGCCGAGGGACGGCCCGTATCGCTGCCCGGCACGATCGGTGAGCCGCGATAGTTGGGCTCGAAGCTGTTGACCTCGGGCGCTCCCTCGGCGCGCGCGGCCCAGGCGGCCTCGAAGGCGGCGCGGTCGCGCTCGGGGTGATAGGTGTCGAGAAAATCGCGGTCCTCCTCGATGAAATTCTCGATGAAGTCGCGCGCGGTCGACTCGAAAACCGGCCGGCGCTCGGCGTCGTAGCTGTCGATCAGCCCCGGCCCGGCCCAGCCCTCGAGCGCGGCGGCGAGCTTCCAGCCGAGATTGCGCGCATCCTCGAAGCCGGTGTTGATGCCGTAGCCGCCATACGGCGGATGGCTGTGCGCCGCATCGCCGGCGATGAAGGCGCGACCCTTGCGGTAATCATTGGCCACCGCGATGCGCAGATCCCAGAAACCGACATACTCGAACTCGACGGCGAATTCGGCGCCCACGGCGCGGTGCAGGTATCCGGCGAAGTCGAAATTGTCCTTCGTCGTGTCCAGCGGCACCGGCGCGTGAAAGAACCATGTCGAGCCGAGATCGACGCGGCCGAAGAACATCCAGTAGCCCTTCAGGTCGGGGTGCAGGACATTGTAGAAGGCCTTGCCGGGGTAGCGTTCGAGCAGCGCGTGCAGCTCGGTTGAGCGAAACACCAGCAGCACCATCTTCTTGTCATGATCGCGCCGCGTTTCGGTGATGCCGGCGACCTCGCGCACCATCGAATTGCTGCCGTCGCTGCCGACGAGAAAGCGCCCGCGCAGCTCCGCGACCGCGTCGCCGCGATGCTCGCGCATGGTGACGCTCACGCCGTCGTCGTCCTGCGCGAAACTCTCGCCGGCCCAGCCATGGAATGTGCGGATACCCGGCAGCTCGGCGGCGCGGGCGCGCAGCACGCGCTCGGTGGCGTATTGCGGCAGGCGCTCGTTGTCGGTGGCATAATAGGGGCGGACCAGCTCGCGCTGCAGCCAGTCATAGTGATAGTCCGACAACAGCGTGCCGTAGCAGGTCAGCCCGCCGATCCCCTTGCCCGCCGGGATCGTTCGCGCGGCGCGCAGCGCGTCCTCGCAGCCCCAGCGGCGGATGCTCTCCATGGTGCGCTGGGTCAGGTTCTGGCCCTTGGGGACGGGCTGCGGCTCGGGGTAGCGCTCGATCACGGCGATGCTGTGGCCGCGCTGCGCAAGCTCGATCGCCAGGCCGACCCCGACCGGGCCGCCGCCATTGATGATGATATCGTATTCGTTGTCGTCGCGCATGTCCGGTCCGGTCCCTTGTGTTCACGGGCCGGGGCGGGATGCCCCGGCCGCAGGTCGCGCCGGCTCAGATCGTCAGCCCGAGCAGCTTGACCGCGTTGTCCTGGTAGAGATTGCGCCGCTGCGCCTCGGTGATGTCGAGCCCGTCGATGATGCGGATCGTCTCGCGGATATAGAAGGGGCCGCCCTCCGGGTCGAAGGGCGCGTCGGACGCAAAGAGCACCCGGTCCTCGCCGAAGAACTCCATCGCATGCTCGATCGCCTTGGCCGAGCCGAAGCTCGCCGTGTCGGCGTGGAATTCCTTGAAATACTCCAGATGCGGACGCTTGAGCGCCTTGCGCACCGCGGCGAGGTCGCGGTCGGTCGTGCGCGCGCCCATCTGGTCCCAGCCGGGACCGACGCGCCCCTCGAAGAAGGGGACCATGCCGCCGGCGTGATGGGTGATGACATCGAGCCCCGGATACTTGTCGAAGATGCCCGAGAACACCAGCCGCGCCATCGCCGCCGAGGTCTCATAGGGCCAGCCGAAGGTCCACCAGATCTCGAACTCGGAGCGCTCTTCGCTCTTGTAGTCGGCGAAGTCCTGGCCGCGCGCCGGGTGCAGCCAGACCGGCTTGCCCGCCCGCGCCATATACTCGTAGAAGGGCTCGAACTCGGGCAGGTCGATGGGCTTGCCGTTCGCGTTGGTAAAGATCTGCACCCCGACCGCGCCCATCTCCTCGACGGCGCGCCTCGCCTCGCTCACCATCGCCTCGGGGTCGTTCATCGGAACGGTCGAGATGAAGGCCGGAAAACGCTCGGGGTATCTGGCGCAGAGCTCGGCCATCGAGTCGGTGCCGATGCGGGCGAGGTCGAGCGCCTTGGCGGGGCCGGTGATCTTCTCGAGCGGCGGCGAGGCGAGCGAGAGGATCTGCCGGTAATCGGGGCCGAACTCGTCCATGACCTCGAAGCGGCGGTCGAGATCGGTCATCATCGGCACCGCGCCGGAGCGTCGGGTGATGTCGCTCATCGTGCCGATCTCGTCGATGAGCGCGTCGAAGAAGGGCTTCGGCCAGATATGGTTGAAGATGTCGATCTTGAGCATGTCGGTCCTGCTTTTCTGGCTTACGGTTGGGCCGCGCGGGCGCGGCCCGGCGCGGAGGTGGACCCGGACGAGGCGCGGTCGAGGCCCAGGCGCTGATCCGAGAGGCGTTCGCTGATGTCTTCGGCGCCGTCGCGCACCTGACGGCCGATCTGGTCGATCTGCGCGCCGCCGACGATATTGCCGGCGATGGTCACGCACAGGCTGGCGATGGGGGTGCGGGTGGCGTCGAAGATCGGCGCGGCGACCCCGACCACGCCCGGCGTGACC
>LFCJ01000760.1_pt1 | contig 20957 bp, 28 predicted proteins | sample 643141 | NCBI WGS metagenome assembly LFCJ01 (sample SAMN03766243, study PRJNA286221) | soda lake metagenome | biome: soda lake; feature: Kulunda steppe; material: water; isolation source: sample B1-Br-g2 brine of Lake Bitter-1 | place: Russia: Kulunda steppe | collected 2010-07
ATAAGCGGCTGATTTTATTTCAGCCGCTCATCAGCCGCATCAGCCGCACTCAGCCGGGGCCTGGAAATGTCTGACGTACTAGACTTAAACTCAGTTAGACAGGCTGTCAACTACAAGACGCGCTCTTGAAACATCCAGTTGCTCTCAAAGCCTTGGTCTGGAGCAGGGGGCGGCTTGTCACCCTCCAGATCCTCTATAGTTCTTTATTCTCCCTGGTGGAGGAGATTCACGGCTCTTCGGGCCAATGTGTCTCCTTTTCCTTATGATTTAGGGAGTGGTTTCACTGCCTACGTAGTCTTTCTGAATTTCTGAAGATCTTGCACTGCGTGTGTCGTATGGCATATGATGCCTGTCGGGACTGCCCACATATGTGGAAACAGAACAGGAGCCTAGGGAACCTCTACTTATGGCTATTTTGACAAGTCTGCCTGCAATGTCCCAACGGTTGTGGCGTTCAGCCACCATGTTTCTTATGGTGGGATGCTGGCACCCTGAGAGGATGTGGAGTACACTGTCTTGGCTGGAGCAGATGGGGCAATTGAGGCTGTTGGATGTTTGAAACGGACAGCATGTTTTAGGTTGTAGATCGTGCCAGATTGGCATTCGATCACTGTCTCTTTTTCCTTGTGAGAGATGCAGGCATAGATCAGAAGGCACTAATGATTTTGCTGTGAGCACTTTTTTATAATTAGATTCTGGTTGTAGGTGCAGTAGCTGTATCCAGTTAGTGTGTTGCCTTGTTTGTGGACCTTATGCATGTGTGCTTGTAGCACATCCTGTTTGTTGGGGGAGGTAGCGCATGTGGAGTTGGTTAGGCTGGGGTTGATTACCGTTGCCAGCATTAGGACACTGTGTGTTTGGACCTTCCGTGGAGGTTGCAAGCCAGGTGATGTTGTGCAAAGGGTTACCTTGAAGGTGAAGTTTATGCCCTACCATTTTAATACTAGTGTCAGCAGCTTCAGGATGTTTGGCCACATGCTTTGCTATCTGATCAGTACGCTCATTACCAAAACTGCCAGTGTGGGCTTTTACTTCCAGGAGTTTGATGGAGAGTGTCACACTGTTGTGGATTGCTTTGTTGATAGCCTCTAAGAGGTTGTGGTGGATGTGGTAGGTGTGCAATTCTGGGTATCTGATCTGCTTTCGAATTTATCTCATTGAGTTTTCACTGTCGGTAGCTGTCAAAAAGTAGTCATGAGTAATAGCTGCAGAAATGCCTGCAAGCTCAGCCCTATGGCTAGTATTAGTAATGTTGGAGCCATTGGGATTCACGTGATGGATTTTGTTGGTGTCAGGTAAAACGCCTGCTCCAATGATCTGCTGGTGGTCATGACGGATGCAGCTTTCATCCGTGTAAGCGATCTTCTTCCGGTCCGCTACTTCGAGGGCCAGATGAGGCTTTGATTCGCCTTGTGTTTGTGTAGTTGTCTTTTGTCCGGGGTGCATTGGTTTGTAGTGGTTGTGGCGCTTAGCGACTAAGAGGTGGTCAGGCTTTAATCTCTGGAGTTTGTTAATGCCTGGAGGTGAGGCGCCAAGTGGGAGCATATGGATATGTGCATCGTTGCTCACACTCGTTATGTTCCATTTAGCCTCAGGGATGCTCTGTGCCAGGTGATTGAGCCACTCAGGTTTGCGGTTGTTTAAGTTCAGTCTGGCTTGTGTGTTGCCAGGGCAAGCCCAGTTGTCACTCTTGTCGACTTCCTCTCTCTGTATCTCGGTGTAGCAAAGTAGGCATGGTATTGCTTCTGTTGGTGGGGCTCCCGTCGGGAACTTCCCTACCAGAATTGCCTCTAGACTTGATTGAGACAACTTTACAGTCGTCTATGGAAATTGCTTCCATGTTGTAGAGGTAGATGGTGTTGACAGTATCTGAGGTACTAAGTGAGCAAGCTTTGTTCCTCTTACAGTTCCAAAGTACATGAGCCATGGATGCCGGGTCTAGAGGTGGGGTGTGGGGATAGGAGGGAATCCAACACTTGAATACATAAGTGAAGTTCATCCTGTTCAAAATAGCAGACACATCACGCAATCTGTGTCTATGGAAAACTAAGCATTTTTTCTGGATGCATGTGCAGAGGAAGATAGCATGCTGCTTATCTTGGATTGTATCATCAGCCTCACATACGTCACAGTCAGGGGAGGAAATGAGATTCCAATTAGATGTCATATTTGAGGGTGTGTACATGTTGTCTGAAACGAGCTACACAGCAAATAACTTGTCTCAGAAGGTCAATGAAGATGCAAAATGGAAGGCTGTAGGGAGAATGAGTAGCCAACACCCTGTTTGTAGGAAGAGCACAACACTGATAGTAGTTCAAGTGTTTGCTGTTTTCCTGAGATCTACGACTGAATGACTGAGGTCAATGGGCTCAAAGTTCAGCAGCTTTTGTTTGAACATGAAAGCTTGTGTCAGACCATGTCCAACAAAGAATGGGAGGACTTGTGATCAGTGGACATGGAGCTGAGATGCATATCAGCCTGCAGAACCTGTCTCATCCTGGAGCTGCTGCACACCATTAAAGAACAAAGGAGACAGACTGCCAGACTTAGAATTGAAGCAAAGCACTCCAGATTTCTGTGTGTTGACAGTCAGCAATTCTTTAAGGCATGGGCCTTCAAGCTGAAGAGCATGGTCTGCACGTTGGTATGGTCATTGCGCATGTGAGGGAGGTCATCAGCAAACAGTAGTGCGTCACCATGAAGTTGCGAGTACCAGTAAGTGCACCTTGCACCCCTTCAGCCAAACAGTCAATGTCATTGTGGTAAATAAATCTTGGCCGAGCTTACCGAGGAGTAACTCGGCACGACATTCATAGAAAGTCCCCATCAATCCAATTAGGATGATATGTAAGCTGATTTTGTGGCATTGCTGTGCAAGTGTGCGTTTTGATCTACTACGGTGGAGGAGACTCACGGCTCTCCAGGCCAATGTGTCTCCTTTTCCTTAAATTATGGAGGGAGTGGTTTCACTGCCTACGTAGTTTTTCTTTCTACCACATTATTCAATTGCTCTTTCTAGTTTTTGTTTTAGTCATGTGTCATTACAGTATTTTGATATCAACATCTCTTCCAGGCCATCATCAAAACCATGAGCAAAGGTGAATTCCATTTTTGAAGTTTAGAGAAACATTACATTCATAGTGATTGGAAGTGTAGCCTGAATGGCTGAACAGAGCGCGGTTTTGCCATCACATATAGCCAACAGGACCTCAATGGCTTCTACCAAGCCTTTCAGCAGATGAACTTTGATCTTATTCTAGACTGGCAGGTACCAAATTTATATTACCAGCTGGACTGCAGAATGGACATCAAAGTAGAGTCCAGGCTTTGCACATGCATTGGGATGCACACTTTGTTGGTCTTATTATGATGACGCACAACCATAGCAACAACTAGCAAGAGTAACTAAACAGCATTGCAGACTTCAACGCATACTGGCACACCTGTGCCACAAATTGAGCTCTTACAATCCTGATTGTAATGATGGGGACTATCTACAAACATCTTACTGAGCGGCCCCTCAGTAAGCTTGGCTTAGACCAGTGTTAAGTCAAAAAGCTTACACCAGACCTGAACATGCATTCAATTCAATACGTGACAAAGATCATAGATACAAGTAGAAGGCTGGAAAAATTAACACAGAAATAGCACATGCTTATTTCCATAACTGTCCTCTGCTAACAACCCTCCTCCTAGTTTGATGACGAGGGTTTGCCAGGCGCTCGCATCGGATATAATGTTCCTTGCATCATGCAATTAAGGGGTATCCCTGTTGACATAGTCTTTCTTTCTTTTTATCCTGATTGGAGTGATGAAGACCATCTATTAATGTCATGCTGAGTTAAGTAGAAGGCCAAAGTAAAAGATAGAAAGCACACATGGCTCCTTTCAGAACCCTGTGCGGGTGCAGGCAGGGTACAGGGGCAGAGTGCAGGGGCAGAGTGCCTGTACACGGCACTGGTGCAGGGGGAGTAGGTGGGATGCAGGAGTAGGGCACAGCAGGTGCGCGGGCAGGGTGTAGACGGGCAGCAGACGGGGTACGGGGTAAACACACCAATTGGGCAAGCTAGGCAGCACTCGAGCAACAAGAACAATGCACCTGGCTACTTAAAGGCTGCACAACAGCAGCGATGATTGTGGGGCTGGCAGGTGGGATGAGGTGCGCCATACTAAGCACGCTGCGTGTGCTTGCGCCCTATACACCATCTCATCTCTGAAGTTGGTGGTGGTGAAATGCATTGCCAGCCACTCAAGACCAGCGTTGCTGCTGGTGCTGTTGCCTCACCCAATGCCTGGCGCAGCATTGCACCACATGCGGGTCTGGCCTGAGCTTACATCAACCAGCAACAGCAGAGCAGGCCTTGGAGGGTACGCAGCACATGAGCGTATTTAAATGCTGTTGCCATTTGTTGCCTAGGTACCTAGAGCTGGAACTAAGTAGGCATGTGCTTCGTAACATTGCTCGTTTTCGTTTGCGTGCCCTTACCCTGAGAGTTGAAACCGGTTGTTGGCAAATCCACAATAGGTTCTGTGACAAATGCGACTTGCATGATATCCAGGACGAAAAGCATGTCCTTTTTTTATGCCCTTGCTTAGAAATGTGCTATTTGAGAGGGAGATTTGAAGAACAGTTTGCTGATTGTACTGGTAGGACTTACATTGGAGACACAGGCGCTTTTTACTTTGACAACATTGGAGCTGAGGATGTGAAATTGTTTTTCTTGAAGCAGACATACAAACTATTCCTTTTTCTTTCTGAGACTATGGATACGTTTTGTCTGGCTGGCAGTGTCCAGCAAGCCCAGCAGTCAACCCATCTGGCTGAAGGTCTAAACCCATTGTAACTTAGCTTAGTTTTACCTCACCCTTTAATCAATCCAACAAGGTTATGCACCCCTGATCGTCTGGTCCCTTGTGCTGTTTGCCTCCTCTCATGAAAGCCATCAGAAAAGGGTTTCTGGGAGGATGTTTGATCCATTTAGGTGCCGGTAGCATTGACCGTTTGGCCCAGCAAAACCTTCAAATTTCTGAGCATACTTATAATAGGACATTGCCCAGCTGGCCTTTCTATGCTCGCTAATCTGTCAGAGACTGCTGTAAATGCAATTTTTGTGTTCTACGTCTGTCGCTATGGTGGCTCACACTTGCCCTAAGACCTGTTGTGCACAAAAGACTCGAGTCTGTGGGCTTGCTGTGAGCTCACAGAGCACTCCTCCAGAAGACTGGTTCTGATCAATGCTCAACGAGCAAAAGTAGTTCAAGGTCACTGGCTAAGACAGGACCTATGGCTTCACAAGGAATAGTAGGCAAAGGCTCCTGGGTAGGACAGAGTCAACGTTCTGTGATGGAGTATGGGCCAGGTGACTTTAAGGTGGGTCTATGATCCAAGGTTAATGGCTACTTCAAGGTTTCCCTGAAGTAATGTACAATTGCATGGTACAATTGTGCATGTAATGAACCATAAGCACTATTGTATGTTATGGCTGTATATTACCATGTTGAGAAGAGAGCCTAAACTGGCAATAGCCTGATCTGCTGCTAAAATGTACTTTGAGCAAATTGTATGCAATGCTTGTAGTATCCTGTTATGCTTAACATATGGGAAGACTCTTTGTTGTGTTTTTATGGAAGATGGTGCCACTTAATGTTGTGCGGCTTTTAATCGCTGACTGAGAGCCTCACTGTGAAAGCTCTAATCATGACCACTTGTTGATTGTGTGGCTCGGACTAAAGCCACTTGTCATGTTCCCGTCCACATAAACACCTGTGTGGCTATTATTGACTTAAGCTACTGTATATTGCAGCCAATGTTGCTTGGAACTAAGTGGAGATTATGGTGGTATTGCAATGAACTGGACTAATAGGCCTCTGCACTTGTCCTCGTGTCAATCACACGCTGGTCAACCTCAAAGTGCTTGGGCACCTCTCCAACACAGGCAAGTGACTCTCGCTCTCTGCTAGGTTGGCCCAAATGTCCTGCAACCGAAGTGCGCTCTTTCAGTAGGAAGGTCATCTAGACACTTTTGGTCAGATGAAACCAAATCTAGTACTTACAACTGCTCGTTTACCTGTCAGAGACAGGCTAACCACAAGTTGCCCTGATGCCATTCTGGTTGCTCCCATACCCATTGAATCCAAACCACCATCCACTCCTCACTTACAACATGTGAATAACGCTAGTTCACATGGGCACTTGCGCAGAGTTTACAAACTCAAAGCTAATAAGAGGAAGGTACGTCTGACAGAGGTCTAATACTGTGAAGACACCAGGCCTGGACACCACCTAGAGGCCTCTACCAAGCAGCACGAGACTTCATGCAGGCACTTAAAAGCTGAAAAGGTTACACTTCACATCATCCTTCTTGGTGTGGGAGGTTCAATCTGTACCTCGAACGCTTGCATTATTTTGAAGAGCTCGGCCTTGATTCACAGAGGGTCCACAAGACTGCCCTCAGATTGCATGCTCACTCTGTGCATGATGCGCAAACACTGACTTCAACTAGAAGCGCACTTATAAAAATGGATTATTCTCATGGCCTAGGTCTGGAGCAGGGGGCTGCCAGCCACCCTCCAGATCCCGACTAGTCATCTATTTCCTTCGGTGAACCTTTGGTGAAACTCAGGGCACTTCGGGCCAAGGTGCCTCCTTTTCCTAAATTGATCCAGGGAGCATACTGCTGCCTCCGTAGCTGTTCTTTTCTATTCCTCTCATCATCAAGGACACAAGTGGGGCACTTCTAGTCACATTCCTGATCCCCATTCAATGGGTCAAGAACTTCATGACTTAAAGTCAAGTTCATTTCTTTATCTCTACTATGCTGGTGGAGGAGGCAATATGGTGCCCAGGCCCTAGATGGTCCCTTTTCCTTAATTGGCACAGGGACTTTCTCTTCTTTTTCATGGGTAGCAGGCCTCCTTCTCCCTTCCTCTGATACAAGAAAAAGTAGCTGATACGAGAAAAGAAAAAAAACTACCCAGGCGGTTGACCCACCCCGCATCAATTAAGGAAAGGGGTCACCCAGGGCCTAGGCACCATCATAACATATGATATCACCCATCCACCAGCCTCTGAGACTGACAAAAAAATAATGCAAAATATCTTGGGTGCAAACTCAGTTATTGGGGCAGGTGTCTACCACCCCAGCTCGGGCAAATCTAGCTTGGTTGAACCACACAATCATATTTAAATTGCCACAGACAGCCTTACCTCACTCCATCAAATTAGGAAACAAAATTAGGAAACAATTCTTGTACCCAGAAAAGCACCATCACAATGTCCACAGAGACATCCTAAAATCCTTTCTAAGGCTATTTGTAACTCTCAATCCCACGTCTTTATAAAGTTATTAAATAAAGTCTCCTTTATAAAGCAAAGTCTCATGCCGGAATTGCCGGAAACGAATGTGCAGACGCCCTTGCAAAATACCAAGCCTGCCATGGAAATATTATACCAGCCTGGAGGCTGAGCTGAAACAACCATCCGCACTGCAGGCCCAGGTGGCAACCCCTTTTTTGATGTTAGCTGGTTAGCTGTTGAGGAAGTTCATCAACAAGGATCTGAAAATGAAGCTCCAGCATAGCACGAGATTGACTTACCTTCCAAATCTCTAAGCCTCATTAAATTCCACATGCACTTGAACCATAGACTTGACTATGCCAACTCAAGAACAGGATATTATTCTTATTACCAGAGTCTGCTCTCACACGTCCACAAAGGTATAAGCAACCCATTTTGGAGCATGTCCCATCTCTCCCTCCAAACGAAACGCGATGTCTTTTGCTAATGCACAGGCACCCTTTCTAATCAGAAACATGCTGCCCGCTTTAAAAGGTCCACTAGCCTTCAGTGTCCACTCTGTCAGCAAGCATATAGTGCTCTTCATATCCTTTCAGGGTGTCAACACAATATCGTTTCTGGAATGATCACTGAACACCATGATATTGCCTGCAGGCTCATCATGAAAGCCATCAGCAAAGGCTCTCTAGCAGGATATTTGGTCCATTTGGATGCCGGCAGCACTGACCGTTTTGCCCAACAAAACCTTCAAATCCTGAGCATATCAATAATAGGACATTACCCAGCTGGCTTTTTGATGCCCGTTTATCTATCAGAGACAGGCTAACCTCAAGTCACCCTGATGCCATTCTGGCTACTCCCATGCCCATTGAATTCAAACCACCTTCCACTCCTCACTCACAACAGGTGCAGCACACTATAAATCATAGGGAATTGCGCAGAGCTCACAATCTCGAAGCTAATAAGAGGGAGTTGCACTGATAGAGATCAAATACTGTGAAGACACCAGGCCTGGACACCAGTTGGAGGCCTATAGCAAACAACACGAGACTCTATGCAGGCGTTTGAAAGCCAAAAAGGTTACACTCCACACCATCCTTCTTGGCATGGATATTCAATCTATACTTCCAACACTTTGCACCATCTTTAAGAGCTCGGCCTTGATTCACAAAGGATCCACAAGACTGCCCTTAAATTGCATGCGCACTGCGTGCATTGCTAATAGTATGTGCACGAACTGACTACAACTAGACGCGAGCGCTCTGGCAGCTGGTTGGTTGAAGAAGCCAGTCAGCGAGCCTTGCTCTTTTTGATCTCTTCAGAGGTCATCCATTGCCTTGATCTTGCCCTCACTAGCTCATGAACTTTGAGCGGCTTCCAGTTTTGTTATTCACCAAAATTGAAACATCTGGCTTTCAGACACTACCTTTCTTCTGCTATGAGCGCCATTACAGTGTTGGTTCGGGTTGCAGGCCTTTTAGGCTTCAGCTTTATGCTCCGGATACTCGGGCAGGCGGCGGGGCACCTGCGATGGAAAGTCGATTATCCACCCTCGCAACCTGTGGGTTCGGGGTTCGAACCTCACTGGAGGCCACAACCGGCTAAGCTGCCCTCGTTCAGCGGATACAGCCTTGAAACCTTACCTTACCTTACCTTAGGCTTCAGCTTAGCTGCCCTCGTCCGGCGGATACAGCCTTGAAAAGCTTTAAGCAAACCCGACCCTTTCCATTTGTGGAGGAGAAGCGCGGCACTTTCGACTCATTTTCCTTATTTGACTCAATCAGATGCAGGGTGCGTCATACTGCCTGCGTGCTTGCTAAGTGCTGATAAAGCACATGGCTCGTCTCAAAATCCTTTTGCCCCCTCCGAGAGAGTCACTTACGTTCCACTTCCCTGCTTGATGGTGGGGTTCAGCCTGCCAGTGGTGCTTGCACCGGCTATGAACCTCTCCGCTAACAGCTAGCTCCGGATACTCGAGCAGGCGGCGGGGCACCTGAGATGGAATGTCGATTATCCACCCTCGCAACCTGTGGGTTCGGGGTTCGAACCTCACTGGAGGACAACCGGCTAAGCTGCCCTCGTTCGGCGGATACAGCCATGAAACCTTACCTACCTACCTACCTACCTACCTACCTCCGCTAACAGGGGTATCCCTGCTGGTGTAGTCTTATCTTTTCTCGTCAACTTTCTAACTCATGCACGAACACCGTCACAACAAAAAATTCGCCCTTTTTCTCTTTGTTTCCTTCCTTCCTTCCTTCCTTCTTCATCTAACACTGCACGAATCAGACAATCCAAACCTGCTGCAAGCTTGTAGCAACCAGGACTGCCGTGACTTGTTCTTGCTTTTATTTTTTCTAATTCTTGCAAGGGTGATCATTACATAATAACGCTCTTCAGACAAAAAAAACAGCTGCAAATCATACCTCGGCAAAGATGGGTGGAGCGCTTGAACATAAGAAAGGAAGAACCAAGCGCCAACGCAGCAGTCTCGCACGCTAAGCATGGTTTATCAGTCCCTTGATCACGAACGCAGCACACACACAAACTCATGCTACCTGAGGGGCAGGTCAACTGCTGTGTTGTAAAAAGCAAGTCTATGTTTTACCAGTAAATGGTGCAGACGCCTCTGTTCCTGGATCATCCTTTGTGATAGAAGCACCCACAACCAAAGCTCGAAAAAACAACCACATTAGTGCAGGGTCCGCTTATGTTGGTCGGAGCAGCCACACCTCAAAGCAGGATGCAAGCTCAATGCATGCTCGATGCATGCTTGGAGCTACCTCATGGGTGCATGCTCTCTCTCCGCATGATGAGCAGCTGCATGCTGAACTGAGCACTCCTCATAGGGGTTGGGCATGGGGCTCTGGATGCTGGATGCTGCGCGTGCATGCCCATGCTCGCTGCATGCCTGCATGCCCGCCCTCTGCTTCGTGCATGCTTGCATGTATGCGCATGTTTTGGGTGCACCTCCTGCTGCAGAACAACGGGAGTGTCGAGGGGGTTATGAATGTGGCTTGACACATAACACAACAGTGCGCGTGCGTGCACATGGCATGTCTGGTGAGGAGGTACTGACATCCTCATTGAAACGCACATGCACTCCCTTCACTGCCACACAAGCACAAGTGGCACAAGTGCACGAGCCCAAGCAACAGCATGCACTTTCAGGATGAGGGTTGGTGCTATGCTACGGGCATACATGCCCCTGAGCGCGTGGTGCGCACTGACATGCAGCGCCTGCACGCGTGCCTAACATGTGGAGGGCCATCACTCACCTGTACATCCGTGGCTTGCAAGGCTAGTAGGGCCTAGGAGGGGCGCCGATGCTTGCTGGACAGGCACAAGCATGGGTCGTAGGTTTGCAGGGTGAGGATGTAAACAAAAGCAGTTGCAAGCTTTGGGGTCCTGGGGCGGTTATGCACGGGGGAGGGCGCAAACCACGCACCAGGCGTGCTGGCAGGCAAATGATGATGCCCATGCACTTTGGCACCAAAGCGCTTGTTCTTCATCGGCGCGGAGCATAGCAGCGAGGGCAGCAGCCAGGCACTCTGCAGCGCTGGCCTGGAGGCGCTCCTGTGTTCCATGAGGGGCCCATGTAAGACACAGCCCTGACCAGAAACATCCATGGCATGCATTGGCCTCGAGGCGGAGGGGACCTCCCGGCACATGCTGCGCTCAGTGTCGAAGCACGGGCTGCCCTCACCTGCTGTAATTGCCGGACCACGGACTGGCGTGTCGATCATGAGGCCTGCAAGGGGGAGAGCAGTGGGCCTTGCATGTTGGCTGTGATCCGGGGGATGGGCAAAGGGAGGACGACACGGGGCGCACTTAGCCGCGATGCATTGAATGTACGCGTGCGTGCGCGTGTGCGCGCATGTGTATCTGCGAACCCCTTGACCACAGAGCTCCCAGGCGTGGCACCATAGCATAGCTTGACCGGCGGGCAGGGCAATTGGCGACTGGGAGGGTGTGCGCCTGATGGCAACCATGCACGCAGGGTGAGTGGGCACTGAGTGGCAGGCAGGCACAGGCAGGGCAATTGGCGAGACAGCGGTGGGGCTGCCACAGATTGCCCCTCACGTGGCGGCAGAGCATGCTACTAAGGGAGTCGCTGGGTTTGCTGTGACAGCAGCAGGAGATGCCAGGAACGTTGCCAGTGGGCTTGTCTATGATAGCAGCAGGACAATGCCGAGGAATCGGCTGCTGGGCTTGCCTGTGACGTCGCGCTTCTTGCCGTAAGGGTTGCGTGAGTACTGGACCCGGATGCCACCTTTGTCCAAGTTGGAGGCCAGCACAGCGTTCTGCAGGCACGGGCAGGGCACCCTGGCGCGTGGGCGAACTGCAGTGCTAGCCAACACATTGGCAGCTCCTGCTGCTGCTTTGCTGCACACCTCAGCCTGCGCTGCTTTGCGGTTCCGAAAATTCACAAGCGCACACCTACTCTCTCACACACAGCACAGCACCACCTGGATGAACAACCAGGACCCGCAGCGGCACCTGGATTAGCAGGGCGGCAGGCGACATGAGCGCACCTGGTGCGCATCATGCGCGTGCATCGCGTTCTCTAAGGTGTCATACTCCACAAATGCTGTGGTGTTCCGGCCTCGGACGACCTTCAGCTGCCTGAATCCTGGGGAAGCGGCAAAAACTGCAGCAGCAAACGTATGCAGCAAACGCTCTCAATGCTGGGTGCATGTAGCACAGGTCTTCAATTTTGCACATGTGCAAACACTCGTTGTTGAGTGTTAGGAGAGGCATAGATGCACCATGTGCGCGAGACCTCCCAAACGCATGTGTGCACGTGCACAGAACTTTGCTGAAGGGGGATGCTTTGCAGGCTTCACACGGAGGCCGAGCCCAAGCCTAAGCGCGCGCACCAGCACTGAGCTCTGCCTCGTTGACGGCATCGTGCAGGTTGCCCACAAACAGAGTGTTGCAGGGTGGGTTGTCGCCAGGAATGGAGCTCGCCGACCCAGGCTGCGACCACGAGCACCCATGAACAGCCTTTCAACCACTGAGCAACAGATCACACCACATGCCTGCAGACTCTGCAGCACAGCAGCAGCAGCAACAGCAGAGCAGCACGTGAAAAGGGGTTGCGGCTGGGGCTGGGGCTCAATGTGTGGGTAGCTGTGCAGGGCTCCACACACCATTGCTCCTTGGACCGGTGGGAGCGAGGCCATGCCGCCAAACGCGCCCTGGGGTGCTGCTGGGAAGCCGCCTGCAAAACAAGACAGAGGCAGGGCAGGGAAAGCCCTATGCAAAGCAGGGCCAGCAGCAGCATTACCTTTGCCCTGTGCAGCTGGGTTAGCATGGGCAGAGCGCATGTCATCATCATCATCATCAGCAGCAGCAGCAGCAGCAGCAGCAGCACCTCTGCCCCGTTGTACCTAGGCAGGCTCACAAGCAAGCCCGTTTCCCACAGGCGAGCCTTGCGCCAGACGAGCTTGTGGCAGCTCGCATGGGGTTGCATGGGCAAGTGCAAGTGGGTTGAGCACAAAACAACCCCTTGCGGACCTCTCAGGACTCCAATCCTGACATTGAGAAGTGTCGTCTGCTTCGGTGTGGGTGGGGATGTTCCGGGGATGGGAATGGTCATAGGCATGAGCGTGCACTTCGTGCAGCCAGCGCACCTGGGCCGGTGCGCTGCCGCTTGCCCTCAGGCTCCCCCGCTTGCTTGATGTACATGTTCTTCCGCGCGATCTCACAGCGCAGCACCGCAGTTTCATCAAACCTGGGGAAGGGGCGGAAAAGCAAGGGGAGGACAGAGGTAAGCACCCTGCCAGCATGCAGCATAGCTCCTGAGGCTGTGCACGCCCCTCTCACTCCCTGTGCCAGGACGAGTCAAGCGAGAGAGAGGGAAAGTGCAGGGGCAAGGGCGCCACCCCCCCATGCCTTCACATACGTCACAGCCCATTGCAATCGCATCGGGGCCCTAATCTGTTCTGAAGGAGCGAGAAGTGAGCCATGCAAGGACTGGTAAAAGTAATGCAGGAGGGCCAGCCACTCACACAAGCTGCGCAATGGCAGCGCAGGCCGCGCGTGCGAAGTTCCCTGTCGTGAACAGCGCAAACCCCTGCGCTTGCCCGTTCTTCCAATTCATCTGGGATGCCTGCAGGGATCAAGACCGTCCAATGCAAATACTTGGCAGCAGTGTGAGAACAGGTGTGGGATTGAGTTCCATCATCGCTTGCACGGAAATGTGCCTGTCTCAGGCAATCAGACATCGTAATGATGCCTTGTGAGGTTCAATTCAGGCAGTCAAGCGCTGGCCTGAGCCACCAGCTGCGTTCCAAGGATATGCAGTGCTCCAGCTCCATACAAGGGTCACATGAGGGCTCAGAAAGCGTGAGCTGCTCTAGAAAATATTTCAGGCACCCGCACCTATCCATGATGATTGCTGCAGACTGCAGGGACCTGTGTGTGCTCATAGGCACGCCACTCACTCGCCAAGGCAGCGTTCCCCTCCCTATCCAGTCATTCTCTGCAAAGCTATCATGTTTTCTTAAGCTCGCATGGAGCCCCAGGATAAAGCGGCCACCGTTTGTCCAGGCCTGACGGGGTACTACCACTGCCATGGAAGCATGATGTACATGTCCAGCATGCATGCGCCACATCATACCAGAAGCTACCAATCTCACAGCTACCCAGTTTAATACAAACAGTTGCGCCAACAGCAGCTCGTGCCAGCCTGCGTGAAGGGGGTGCTGCGATTCACTGACCTCGTATCCGGGCAGAAAGCGCAGCAGGTTGTTGAGCTCGCGCTCCTTGACGTCGTTCGGGAAGCCGGTGATGAAGATGGTGCGTACTTCATCCGGCCCGCCCATCATCATGCTGGCAGGAGTTGGGGCTGCTCCATAGGGGTTGGGGGGGGCAGCTCCATAGGGAGAAGGGGCATACGGATTTACGGGCGGAGGGCCTCCGGGAAATGTACCAGGTGGAGGCATGCCACCATATGACTGAGGTGGGTAGAGTGGGGCAGGTGCGGGGGCTGCGCTCACGGCAGGCGCAGACGATGAGGGGTCTAGCGCACCAGCCGCGGAATAATAGCTGCTGTAGTCGTACGACATTGTTTAATCAAACTTTTTTATGGACTGGAAACGAGCAAACAGGTTGTGTCATGAGTTGAAACGCAAATCACTGTGTATAAACCATATCAATTTAGGATTGAGCCACTATTCATGCTCACACAGTGTAATTAATCCTCCGATCACGTAGAATGGATGTGCAGCTGCGGGGCAGCTGAAAGGCTTCTGGCCCATCCCCTGGTGTATGGGTCTATGTAGGCCGAATCGATTGTTATCACAATGTGGCAGCTACCGAGACCGTGGATCGTTAGGATTCTCAGCCAGGCGGATCGCGTGGGAAATCCTCTTTGAGGTGTTGCTTGTCGTGCTCTTCCTCAAGCTCTACAACCACATACGCAACCAATTTGGCTCCCAGAGATGCTCTCCTTATCTTGCCCGGATGCACGCCCTGCAAGTCATCCGGGTGGAGCAGCTGCTGGGCCTCTTCTGGGAGCATCAAGTCCAGGTGCGAGCATCAGGAGGCCTGCTTGTCCGCAGCAGCCCGATGCCTGAAAGCTTGGCGATCTGAAGTCAAGCCAGTGGAACTGACTGAGGTAAAGGTGGGAAGGGTGGGACAAGCTGTCATGTGCCGCGCTGTCATGTCATGTTTGAAAGGGGGGGGTTGACCATGATCAACACAAGAATTGGGCATCAACATGTATGATCGTTTGATAGTCAAGCGTGGACGCGAAAGCATCAACACTAATGGTTCCCTGTGCTTAGGGAACATCACCATTTTCAACCAATTTGTCTCTTGTCTGTGCAGCACTATCTGGGCTCGCTCTTCCCTCTTCTGATGACCCGTGCAAAATAGATAAACCAGGCTAACTGCCAATATGTCTTCTGTTTGCATACGCGCGCACACACACACAAACACACACAAAAACAAACACGCAAGCGCGCACACAAACGCACGCACACAAACGCACGCACATGCGCACACACGCACACACACACACACACACACACACAATCATGCACACATACACGCACACGCACACACACAAGCATGCATACACACACACGCACACACGTACGGGCCCTCAAGCCTCATGCGTCCTCCAAACTGCACATGCTCGCTTGTTGCCCCTGCAGAGTAGGGTCCTCCAGTACCCGCTGTTCATCAGCTTTTGGAACGTCTTCTATGGCACCGCGCACATGGCTGTCACCGTGTTCGTGCTTTCCTACCTCTTCATCCTCAAGCCCTCAGCATACCAGCGCAGCCGCACTGTATTCATGGTCATGAACATGATCGCCCTGGCTGGCTACGCGTGCTACCCGCTCATGCCGCCGCGCCTGCTCAATGATTGCATTGACCCCTATGGCGGATGCCTGAAGGACCCGGAGCTTAATTTTGTTGACACAATGGAGGAGTACGGGGGCCTTTGGTCCTGGAGGAGTAAAGGTTTGACCAAGGTGTCCAACCACTACGCTGCCATGCCTAGCATGCATGCCGGCTACTCAACCTGGTGCTCAACCTCAATCCTAAAACACTCACAGGTGAGTGTGACCTGCTCGTCTTCCAGGCTGTTGATGTGATTTTGCCTGAGCAAGGGCTGCCAGATTGGTGCATGTTTGTCATCTCGGTGCAATGAACAGTGTGTTTTGTCAGGCCCATGCACTGGGTGGTAACTTTTTTTAAAGGTCAATGCAATGAGGGTTGCCTGTTTGTCCTATCTATGCGACGAGTACAAACACCAGGGGTTGCCCCTGAGGTCGTGTCCTGAAATGTGGACCGGATGCCACAGGCCTGACCTTGGTGGAGGCCTGACCTTGGTGAGGTGCCACAGGCCTGACCTGGTGGAGGCCTGACCTTGGTGGAGGCCTGACCTTGGTGAAGTGCCACGGGCCTGACCTGGTGCCACAGGCCTGGCCTTGGTGAGATTGATGATATCAAAATGATGACTGGCGAGGCTGGTTAGTGAGCCTACTGAATTGGAAGCTCCAAATCAAAAGAGTTAATCTATACCTGACGGCCGTGGAGGCTAGCCAGTCTGCGCGACCTATCCATGTTGCTAAACCTTCTGGCTCAGGCGCAATCTGTCTTGTAAGCCTTTGTCTGTGACAGCAACCAGCCTCAGGATCTATCAGGTGGCCAGCCTGTCTGTGCAGCCTGTCTGTAGGGCCTGTAGGTCAGTATGGCCTGTGCAGCCTGTGCAGCCTGTCTGTAAGTCTGTAGGTCTTGTGCAGATGTCTTTTCAGCCTGTTGGTCTGTTGGGCCTCAACAGTGGCTGGGCTCAACTTCATACCCCTTGGCCAGGATCATGGCCCGCCTGCAGCCTGCTTACTGCCAAATTTATTAAGCAATCAGGAGCCAAGCTCTTGCAAGTCCGAGCCCGCACCTGCTCTTCCTCATCCAAGAAGCGGCAGTCTCAGCTGTTAGTATCCGACACAACCAGCACATTCTGGCTTGAGCTCTGCTCAATGGTGTTTGCTCTAAGCACGGGATCACCCCAAAGCAGGCAGTACACAGGCCCTGATGCAGTGGTGTTCTCAATGCCTGTTTGGAAAGCAGGCTGGATGTGGAAAGCTGCCACCTTGAGGTTGAATTGATAGTCTGTTATGCGGGCTCTAGTGTGAGACCGAGGGAAGCAGCTCCGGCACAAGACCACTGCAATCAGTTGCCACTGCCGCCCCATGAGGTGCTACCCTTCCATTTCACACTGTCCGCCCTTTTGCAACTGTACCAAGGGACATTGGCTGCCTCTGCTTGAGTCAGGCGCCACGCAAACCTAACTCATGCGTCATCTGGACCCGGCAGCGCTGTGCCAATACATGGTGGAGCGCCAGACCTTGAGTGGAGCAGTAGGCCAGACCTTGAGTGGAGCAGTAGGCCAGACCTTGGGTGGAGCACAGTAGGCCAGACCTTGAGTGGAGCAGTAGGCCAGACCTTGAGTGGAGCAGTAGGCCAGACCTTGAGTGGAGCAGTAGGTCAGACCTTGGGCGCCAGACCTTGAGTGGAGCACAGTAGGCTGTACCCACACAGCCAGCGCCTAGCCTTGCAGCACCACCGCCTCTCTGCTGCCTCCTCAATGCGGACAGTCTTTGCTGCTCAGAGCATCGTTTATTTCTGGTGTCTTCTCCATGTGCGCAGTCTTCGCTGCTCAGAGCACTGGCCATACTTTACCCGGTGCTCACGCTGTATTGCATCACCGTGACCGCCAACCATTACCCCTTGGATGCCGTGTTCGGGGTGCTGGCGCTGCTGGCTGCTGCAAAAGTGGCACCATTCATGCCACAGGTAAGGTAACATGGATTTCCGAGCCACCCACAGCGCATGTAGGAGTGCTTTGAGGCTGAGCCAAGGTTACAAGATAAGGTCTTCTGCCAATCTGTTTGTTAGGCTGTTTGGTTTGCTACTGCTTATTGTCAGCCAAAGAATTGTCCATGACATCTAAAATGAAATGGCATAGTTTGTTATGCCTCTGCGCCAAGCCTGATTATCAACAGAGGTCCAAAATGAGGTCAAAAAAGAGGACAAGAATTTACAAGGCTGCAGGCTAAAAGCAAACTGATTGAGCTTGGAAGAGAGGCGTAGATGCAAAAGTTACCCTACCATGGACATCACGGACTAGAGATGAAGAGATAAAGCCAGTTGGCTTCAGTGCTTGAGCAGGCGCCATGAATCTTGTGAGCAGATAGATCGTGGTGTTTGTGTGTTTTGCAATGGACAGCTGGAATAGAGGAGGCCTTCCAGACCTATTAGCTGGTTTGGTAAAAAGGAGCCTTTGAGCCTCCGAAAAAACCATGGGCAAGTGTATTCTGAAGGGTTACCGAGGTGACTTGATAGGACGTAGGTGACTTGAGACATACAGTTCTTGATTTAACCCACTACATGCCCCTACCGCAGCTTGGGCGCGGGGCAGCATCACATGGTGGATTCGCGCTCGACAACAAATCAGAGGAGAGCATCGACCTCTCAGCCTCAGTAAGATTGGATACATTGCACCGCTAGATCTCACACTTACCCACCATTTGGATGCTGTGCTGTATGTTGCCTTGAGGAGCCTGCTGACAAACCCCTTCATGTGAACGCATGCGTCTGCTTTAAAAGCTTTGTAACCTAACCTTATAAGTTGGCAGGAAGTTGGTGTGAGCGCAAATGTATTATTAAGTTACAGGGACTTACCATTGCGGTTCTAGGCCTTGTCAGACATGATGCCTGTTTTACATGTCTTGAATGTATTTATGTGTCTGGTTGCACTTATTTGCTGGGTGTAGGCTACAATATGGTCCTGTTTTGCTGCGCTTACAAAAGCAATAAATCCATAGTAAATTGTCAAGTTTGTTTGTTTGGTTTATGTGAACAAAAACCCCAGCTATGGCTGATCACGGATAGCTCTTGTTCTTGTGGTTCCCTTTGATTCTCCACTTTTTTTGCGAGAAACCATTCCTGCGTTTTGTCAGGCGCACCTAAGGTTGAGGCTAAGGAACCTGCACAAATGCCATGTTTGCAAACCATGCCTACTGTCATGCATCATCCACAATGCAGAGTTCATGCTCGATGAGGCGTACTGATATTGAACTGGGAAACCCAGAGGAGGAGCGGATTACCCGGGCTGAACTGTTTAGTGACTACGTAGGATGGGCGTACAGCAGCATAAAGAAGCGATAGTTTCTAGCACAGTCCATTGCATTCCATGTTTCAGGTGGGGCAAATCTTTTTTGAATATGTATTTATGATCGTTCCTATCAGGCAAGCATCAGTTGATGGACTTGATGTGTCTCTACTTAGTACATGCTTACCATTATGCTTTCTCAAAGCTTTTGAGTTGAACTCTGACTTCCTGAGGATGATGCTCGCCTGTTTTTCGAGCTGAGCAAGCCTGTCTAGTTTTGGGAAGCTCTAGTGGCCTGTACAAAAAGAGTGACCAAAAGAGCACCTTTGCATGCCTTGCTTGCGGCGGGGCTCTCCTGCTAGCCAGCTTTGCAGGGCTCGCTGTGCTCGCTTTGCAGCTTATGTTAGGGCCCCTTGGAAAAAGAGCCTCCCACACCAATAGGAATTGTGTGAAGGATAACTTTCTTGGCCTTCAAGCGCTTACAAAGAACCTCGTGTTGTTTTTTAGAGGCCTTCACACCTCGTTTGCATACACTCCAGCAGGAATTTTGCTATTTTGCTTCAAGAGTAGAAATGGACAACTAGAAGTAGAACTTCTAGTTTGCAGGTATTAGCCACTCAGCACATGCGCAAAGCAACCTTGTGGAGATTGTCAAACATAGCTTGAACATGATCTGGTCATTGAGCAGTGAGACTTAAGTCACTGGCATGCAGCATATGCGTGACTCGCACACCATGAGCTCGTGTCACAGCCCCCTTCCACCCCTTCAGCGATGCAGACAACATCACTTTGTACAAAGAAGACAACGGAGGGGATAGCAGGCAGCCCTGCTTCAAACCACTTGCGGGCCATACTTTATCATGCTCGTGCCCATCTATTTCATTACATCATCCTGGTCATTCACGGCCTCAATGGCAATGAGCAGGAAGGTAGGTGTGTGAATGTGGCGTAGATTGTGACCACATCGCCTTTCTGGGGTTGGTGTCACTCCTTCAATTATGACATGCGGGCAATGCCGTATTGATGGTAGCCTATTTGATACGACACCCTTACGCCTCGAATGAACCAATTTCCTGAGCAGGTACATGCATGCAATCCTCAACTTAATTACAAACTACAAGCAAAAGATTTCTTGAAAGACTTCAGTGCACTGATGCCATTGGTGTGGATTTTTCCTGGGATTTTTCACCAAAGTGCATCGTCCTTCCCTCCTCATTGAGGCAGCAACTAGCAAGCAAGGCAGTCCCCGGGCCTTATTAACTACTAGTTAGTTTAGTAAACCCAGCACCCAAACTATCCATGTAATGCCTTTGCGAGCTTTGGTTGCATGTCTTCTCACCATACATCATGCTCAAAGAGATCAAGGTCAAAGATGCTGATTCAAAAAGTAAACAAACATGAAAAATGCGTCTTGAGTGGCATGAACCTTGCATTTCACATTACAAGCAAGGAGTCTCCTTCTTTGAGATGTCGGTCATCCAAAGAACCACAGCAGTTTTTAATTTCAAGCAATCCAGCATCCAACCCCAACCTGACCATTCTTTTACCAATCCTTGAAAGGTGATGGCAGAGGATAGTTCACACATTTGAATAAAGGCACCAGTACTTGCACTTTGATGCGCCAGCGCATATTCTACCATCCATCCAATTTTGTTAAGCGCCAATGCACCATCTACTCTATCCAAGCTGTTTGATAATCTCCGATTGCCTGTAACTTTCTGCACAGATGAACAAGCCTCCTAACCCTTCAACTGCAATATCAGCAGTGTGCACATCTCCTCCCCATCCCCCCAACCAAACTCACCAGCCCACTACTAGTATGCACCACCAAGCGGAGTAGCAGCAGCGCCCCATCCCCCACCTTCCTCAGCTGTAACACTAGCGGCCCGCCCACGCCCTCTCTCCCCACCACCCCAACATCCACCAGCCCACCACGCGCTACCAAGTGGAGCAGCATCAGCAACAACAGGCCCCCATCTCCCACCCCCCTTAGATGCAACAACAGCAACAAGCACTTGCCCTCTCCCCGCC
>LFCJ01000762.1_pt1 | contig 20935 bp, 20 predicted proteins | sample 643141 | NCBI WGS metagenome assembly LFCJ01 (sample SAMN03766243, study PRJNA286221) | soda lake metagenome | biome: soda lake; feature: Kulunda steppe; material: water; isolation source: sample B1-Br-g2 brine of Lake Bitter-1 | place: Russia: Kulunda steppe | collected 2010-07
TCCATACCTGACCTTTTCAGTCGAGTACGAATAAGTTGCGCCTCGAGGCGAGCGGGCCGACGTGAGAGCGATAGCGGCGGACCTGACGTTCTTCCAGTGATTTCGCTTGTGAGCTACTCGAACGTTTCCACGCGTTGGGGTCGTGTCGGCTGGTGAGACAGGTGGTCGGCTAGAGATCTCTGGAGTTTCACAGGAGGAGTAAGACCGTTAGAATCGCGACGAGAACGACTGCGGCTGCGACCCATACTCGATTGTCCGGTAGTTTCGACGTCGGGCGCGAGGGGTCAGGCTGATACTCTCGTCTGAGTTCAGGGCCGAGCGTATTTGCTTGGTCGACGTTCGCACAATCGTGTTTCTCCGGAAGCTTGTGCTTCTTGCAGTGGGTTCGCCCGCAGTAGTTGCATGTATAAGGCATGTTGGTCCTGTCTCCACAGACACTGCATTCGCCCATAGAACGCTGTTGATCACCAACCGTTAAGAATACCACTTTTATTGAATATATGACACAATTCTACGTGCGGCGGTGAGTACGACGGTCGAACGCACCTGATTGTGGCCGATACGTCTCCGACAGGACTCGGCAACCGAGACGGGACTAGCTGGCTACTCGAACCGATCCAGGACGCCCTCGAGCTGTGACTCCTCGTCGGCGACGAGCTGGAAGGTCCCTTCCCACTCGCCGTCGGCCATGGTCTCGGCGAGGTCGGGATTGAGTGGGTACGAGCCGATAATATCGTCGTCACCGTGGATGGTGAGTTCCTGCTGTGCGGGGGCCTCGAGTGCGTGGATGGCCTCGAGTTCGTCGACGAACGTCTCGGTTGCCTCGTCGGTGAAGACGACCGAGACGTAGTACCAGCCCTGAGCTTCGTCGTGGTCGATGTCGTCCAGATCGGCGACGTCCCCGTACGTCGCGAGGACGATCTCTTCGGCGTCCACGTCGTCGTCGGCGGCGTCCTCCCGATCGATCGTCGTCACGAGGGGGGCGGTGGGATCCGTCGCGGTGATAGCATCCTCGTCGTCTTCCGCTCCGTTCTCGTCGGCGTCGTCGGTGTCGTCATCGGCGTCGGATTCCTCGAGCTCGTCGTCATCGTCGTCGCCGAGACAGCCGGCCAGCCCGACGAGGGCGAGACCGCTGGCGGCAAGGACGGTTCGTCGCGAGAGCATATCCGGAGCTTCGGGCCGAGGCTCTTAAATTACGGTGACTGACTTTCGGATGGGGACGAACGCGGCACTCGAGTCAGAGGTAGCCGAGATCCGCGAGGCGTTCTTTCGTCCCCTCGCGCATCGCCACCGACTCGCTCGCTTCGACCGCCCCGAGGGGGTCGAATCGCTCCTCGAGCCGGGCTCGAAGCGACCTCACGCGTTCGGGCTCGGCGTCGGTGAGGTCGATCTCCTCGGACGGATCGCTCGGGACGTGATGAAGCCGTTCGAAGCCGTCGTCGCCGCGGACGTACTTGTACTCGCTCGTCCTGACGGCCCGAAGCTGGCGGTCGAACTCGTAGACCCGATCCGGCAGCTCGCCGAACCGGTTCTCGAGGCGCTCGATCGACGGCTGCGGTGCGACGTACTCGGCGAAGACGGCCTCTCGCGGGTCGGTCGGCTCTCCGGGCCGGATCGGGCGACCCGAGGACTGCTTTCGGAGTACGGGGTCGTCGACGCCCGCGGCCGCACACAGTGTCTCCGGGAGGTCGAGCAACTGGACCAGGTCGCTGCGGCGACCGCCGCCGGTGAACGGCCCGCCGTGAACCACCAGCGGGACGTGTACCAGGGTATCGTAGAGGTTGTACTGGTGACCGAAAAAGCCGTGTTCCCCGACGTGCTCGCCGTGGTCGCTACAGACCACGAACAGGGTCTCCTCCCACTCGCCGGCCTCCTCGAGCGCCCCGCGCAGACGCTCGAGCTGGTCGTCGACGTAGGCCAGTTCGGCCCGGTAGAGCCCGCGGAGGAGCGCGAAGTCGCGATCCGAGAGGTGGTACTCCTCGCAGTCGAACGCGCGCGGGTCCTGTCTGATCGCGGTCGCGTCCTCGTAGGTGGCATCGTCGGGGAGGAATCGCTCGGCGTACTCCCGCGGCGGATCGTACTCGACGTGGGGCTCGATGAAGTTACAGAACAGGAAGAACGGTCGGTCGTCGTCGCGGTCTGCGAGCCAGTTCGCGATCCAGGTCGTCGACCGGTCGGCACCGTCGTCGCCGGCCGGCTGGAACACCTCGCTGTAGAGGATGTTGGTCGCGTTGACGAGGGGGTTGCCGTCGAACAGCCGTCGGCGGGTCGCCTGGAGCTTCTCGCGGAGGTCCTCGCCGCGGACGACCGCGCCCATGTCGGCGTCGGACTGGACGTACTGCCAGCCTTTGCGCAGCTCGTCGAAGCCGCGGTCGAAACCGAACTCCTCGGTGATCCAGGTGTTGTTCGAGACGCCGACGGTCTCGAAGCCGGCGTCGGAAAACGCCTCGGGAAGCGTGCGGAGGTCGTCCTCGAGCGCGGGGTGGCCGCCGTGGGCGCCGTGTTCGGACGGGTAGGTCCCGGTGAACAGCGACGCGTGAGAGGGGAGCGTCCAGGGCGCGGCCGCGAAGGCGTTCTCGAACGCCGTCCCCGACGCGGCCAGTTCGGAGAACGTCGGCGTCGTCTCCGGGCCGACGCTTTTCGCCCTGGCCGTATCGAAGACGACGAGAACGACGTTCCGCACAGTATCGTGTGACGCTGGGTCACGTCCGTTGGAATCCGCCATGACTGGCAGAGTTCCGCCCCTCTCGGGGAAGGCCCTCCGCCCGGAGTATGCAGGTCGTTCAGGCGGGTGCATCTCGATACTGGAACGCAGCCTCGATCCGACGACCGCGGCGTCGGCGCCGCCCCTGGCGTCCGACCGGGTACGGCTTTTCGACCACTCGCCGGTGGACGGGTCGGCAGAAGGACGGCCTCCCGGAACGTGAGAGGCGACTGCGTGTCCCGACTCTATAGGTATCGAGCCCGTAGTGGGGGTATGGAGACGACGATCGCCGAACAGCACGGACGCATGCTCGCTCGGATCGAAGGTGAGGACCGCGTGTTCGAGGTGTCGTTCGACGCGATCGAACCGACCGACGTGACGCTTCGGTTCGTCCGGGATGACGACCGCGTCGGGAGTATCTACAACGACGATGGCACTGCTCGTACGATGGCACGGCTAACCACGGCGCGGGACGGGACTGATTTCATCGGTGTCGAGGTGCCCAAGGAATTCGTCGCCGAACTGCTCGATGCTGCATCCGAGGCCGGACGAATTACTGACGAAACCGCCCTCGAAGGCTACCGACTGCGGGTGCTGTGACTCCCAGTGGCACCCCCAGTACAGTCACGGGTTGGATGCACTCGGGAAATTGGAAAGCGCGTCGATCCTGGGATCCACTTCACGCTCACGTAGCCTCGACAGTCAGCACGCGGCTCTTGACAGCTATCGGAGTGATCCACCCCTGTTCCTGTCCGTACCGCGAACTCACACGCGGCGCTGACCAACGACCCCGAGCTGCTATAGTAACAACTGCAACGAGTTACACACTGATCGCCGAACCGTCTGGCGATCAGGTGTGCAATGACTTGCAGTGGCTACTATAACTACCGTTGAGTTCGAGTCGCGGCCTCGAGCCGTCGCTCGATCGCCCCGCCGAGCAGGTCGCGGAACCGGTCGCCGTCGGCGTCGACGGCGAGTCGAACGTTCGGCTCGTCGCCCGTCACGCCGGTCGCGTCGGGGACCAGTGCCCCACGGGCCACCCCCGACTCGGTGCCGACCGTCGCGGGGTAGCGGTCGGTCTCGAGGACGGTCGGATCGGCAATTGCGGCGACGACGAGGGCGTCGTGGAGCGCGGCCGACTCGATCCCGTAGCGCTCGAGGCGGTCGTCGTCGTAGTAGGTGAGCCACGCGTGGATCGATCGGCCAAGCGGGGACGCACGTGTCAGTCCGTCGAGCCGGTCGGGAGCGAGGGTCGCCTCGCGCGTGACGTCGAGGCCGGCGATCGTCGGTTCGCAGGCGTCGACCACTCGAGCGGCCGCGTGTGGATCGGAGTGGACGTTCGCTTCCGCGAGCGGGGTCACGTTGCCCTGGCCGAAGCCGGCCCCGCCCATCACGACGACGTCCGCGAGCAACGCGGGGAGGTCGGGCTCGAGCGCGTGGGCGAGCGCGACGTTGGTCAGCGGGCCGATCCCGGCGAGCACGAGGTCGCCGGCGTGTTCGCGGGCCTGCTCGACGATGAACTGTGCGGCGTGGGCGTCGACGGGCCGCGTTTCCGGCCCCGGCGTCGGCAGGTCGCCCTCGATCCCACTCTCGCCGTGGATGTGTTCGGCCGTCTCGAGGTCGACCAGCAGCGGCCGATCGGCGCCACGGGCGACCGGCACGTCCGTCCGCTCGAGCAACTCGAGGATGGCGCGGGCGTTCTCGGTCGTCTCGTCGACGGGCGCGTTGCCGTGGACCGTCGAAATCCCGACCACCTCGAGGTCGGGGTGCTCGAGGGCGAGCAGGATCGCGAGCGCATCGTCACAGCCGGGGTCGGCGTCGATCAACACCGGGCGAGTCATATCCGGTTCGTTGGCGGCGCCGACCGATAAACGGCTGGATGGGAGACGACGGCGACGGCAGCGGTGGGTGCGACACACGCTGTCGCGACCCGCGTATCCGACACACCGCCAACGCTTACGTCCCTCGGCGAGGTCCGTCTGGACGCCATGGCTGACGATATCGACGACCCCACCGACGAACTGCCGTCGACCGCCGGCGACTTCGCCGCGGAACACCCCGACGTCTGGGAGTCCTACGCCGACCTCGGCGAGGCCTGCGCCGACGCCGGCCCGATCGACGACGAGACGAACCGGCTCGTCAAACTCGGCCTCGCCGTCGCCGCCCAGTCCGAAGGGGCCGTCCACTCCCACGTCCGACGCGGCCTCGAGGAGGGCCTCGAGCCCGACGCGCTGGAACAGGTCGCCATCCTCTCGATCCCGACGGTCGGCTTCCCGCAGGCGATGGCTGCGATGAGCTGGATCACCGACCTCACCCGCGACGACGGACCGTAGCCCCGTCGCCAGGACGAACGCGGGTCGACGCCCCTAACACGCTGGCACCCATCGAACGAACCGATGCCGACCCGCGCGTTCCGGATCGCCTACGACGGTACCGGCTACTACGGCTTCCAGCGCCAGCCAGACGTCGACACCGTCGAGGACACGCTCTTCGACGCGCTGTGCGCGCTCGAGGTCTTCTCACCCGATGCGGACAAACCCGAGGGGTACGCCGCCGCGGGACGGACCGACGCGGGCGTCTCCGCGCTCGCCCAGACGGTCGCCCTCGAGACGCCCGACTGGCTCACCCCACGAGCGTTCAACGCCGAACTCCCGTCTGACGTCCGCGCATGGGCCGTCGCCGACGCGCCGGAGGGCTTTCACGCGACCCACCACGCGGGCCGCCGGGAGTACGTCTACCACCTGTACGCGCCACGGACTACCGCTCGGCTCCCGGACGATTCACAGGTCGTCGACGACGAGCGGTTTCACACCGCCTGCGCGGCGCTCTCAGGTCCCCACGACTTTCACAACCTCACGCCCGACGACCACAACACCGAGCGCTCGCCGACGCTCGAGGTCCGCCGCGACGGCGAGTACCTCCTCGTGACCGTCACTGCCTCCGGCTTCGCCCGCGAACTCGTCCGTCGACTCGTCTCGCTCGCTCACGCCATCGGGACCGGCGAGGAGTCACTCGAGAAAGTCGACCGGGTTCTCGCCCCCGAACCGCTGCCCGGCCACGAGGGAATCGCCCCCGCGCCGCCGGAGCCGCTCGTGTTGACCCACGTCGAGTATCCGGCGCTCGAGTTTACCGTCGATCCCGACGCGGCGGCGAGCGCTCGAGCGGTGTTCGACGCGAAAGCCGTCGAGCGACGAACCGGCGCACGCGTCGCAGGGCAGATTGCAGATGGGATGGGCCGCAGGGGATGACGCCGACAGGGTGATCGGCGGAGGTCGGCCGAGCATCGGACGGGGGCGGTAGCGACCATCGGACGGGGGCGGCAGCGGGCATCGGACGGGACGCTTCGCTAGCCCTTATACGACGCCGGAGATATCTCGAGGCATGGAACTGTCGCCCGAAGAGTACGGCGCGTACTGGCGTGGGTCGATCTACGTCGCGGCCGGATTCTTGCTCGTCTTCCTGAGCTACCGGTTCGTCATCACCGAACTGTTCGCGTTCGGGAACGCCGGCGCGCTCATCATCGGGACCGCCCTCTTCGCCGCGCTCACGTTCGCGGGGATCTTCGTTGCGATGCTCGGCGTTGCCCGCGTCGTCCGGACGGCGATCGACGCCGAGATGCGCGGCTAGGCCGTTCGATACTCCTCGAGATCGAGTTCGTCGCGTCCGGCGACCTCGCCGTCGGCGCGAACGTCGATGGTCACGGCGTGTTGGTCCCGATGAATCCAGCTTCGGCGGACCTCGAGCGACGCCGTCTCGCCGGGGTCGAGCGGGGTCGGCTCGATGGGAGCGGTCGTCTCCTCGCCGTCGTCGAACGCGAGCACGACCCGATCGACGGTCAGGGAGTCGGGTGTCACGTTCTCGAGTTCGAGGACGAACGCCTCGACGCGGGTTTTCCCGCCCTCGTCTTCGAGCTCGAGGTGCACGTCCCGCAGAACCCCGCTCGTGGCGTCGGTCGCGTTCGAGGGAGCGGGGGTCGCCGTCGCCGCTGCGTCCGCAGGCGGTTCGTCCGGACCGAACGTGGTGAGACACCGGTAACAGCGGTGAAAGTCGTATTTCACCAGCGTGTGGCCGCGGTGGAACCGTCCGGTTCGTACCTTCCGTACTAGCAACCGATTCCCGCAGTTGGGACACGACGGCCCACCGAACATGCTCGAATCGAAGAACGCGAGGACAAAACCGCTTTGGTGTGGTGTCGTCGCGTCCTCACTCGAGCCGGTAGCGCAACAGCGCGGCGATCCCACCGAGGTTCGAAAGCTGCTGGCCGGGTGGGAACTCGCTCGAGAAGACGGTTACCTCGCCGCCCTTCTGTTCCGTGGTTCGGACGATGTCGTCGACGTCGACGGCCCACTCGCCCTCGGGCCCGCGTTCTTTGCGCAGGCGGTCGTCGAGGATCAGCAGCTGTTCGATGGCGCCGTACTCGGCGGCTTTCTGGACTTCCTCGGGGCCGTAGGCGGCTTTCGCGCCCTGGGCGATTCGCCGGGTCAGTTCGTCGATGTACTCGGCCTCGCTCTCGATTCGCGTCTCCTGCTGGACGTCGGCGACGGCGCCGCGTTTGAGCACCTCGTGGACGCCGCGGTCCCCGACGCTGGCCGTGTCGACCATCGTCACCTGCTCGGCAACCGCGGGCTCGTTCTGCTCGATGTACTTGTAGGCGTCCTGTTTCGTAAAGCCAGGGCCGGCGAGGATGATCGCGTCGGCGTCCTGGCGTTTGAGGACCGTGGCCAGCTCCGAGAACAGTTCGTCGCGCCCACGGGCGTACTCGCCTTTGCCGGTCGTCCCCGTGATCGTCGCCCGCTCTTCGGTGCCGTACTGGGCGACGGTGTGGACGTGTGCCTGTCCCTCCTCGACGGTGGCGATGGCGACGTCGGGGTTTTCGGTGGCCTGCTCGGCCTCCTCGAGGCGGGCCTCCTGGTCCGGTTTAAACCACTTGTCGATCGAGAGCTCGTCGCGTTCTTCGACGTTCAGCGTGTGGTGGAAGCCGAGTTGATCCTCGCGCGAGCAGGCGACGATCTCGCCGCCGACGCGCAGCCGGTTGGCGAACTTGTGGAACTCGACGTCGTCGACGGCGATCGCGACCCACATGTGCTCACGTTCGCCGCCGGTGTCACGCATCTGGTCGTCGTTGCGCTGGATCCGCCGGGTCGTATCGCCCGCGACGCGGTCGCCGGGCTCGAGGACGTACTGGAGGTGCCAGAGATCGTCGACGCTCTCGGGGACGACGGTCACCCGTTCGCGTCCGCCCTCGAGTTGCTCCCGGTCTTTGATCTGCATGGGCCCCGATTCACGCGGCGGGGGTAAGTGGGCTGCGATCCGTCGAGCACTCGCCCTTTCTGCACTGGTAGGGACGTCGGACTTGGCCGGCGGGTGTCTACGACTAGCATGTCGATAGGACACGTAAACAAACTGGAAAGCTTCGGGCGGCGCTCGCTCGTGACACACGGAATTATGGCTGTTTCGTTCACCGGCGCGATTATTGCAGGGCTGTTCGTCGAGGGGCAACTGGGGCTCGTCTCGTTCGTCGCGTTGCTCAACTTCACCGCCGGTATCTGGGTCTCCCAGTCGGTTCACTCGCTGGGGAACGCGAGAACCGACGATAGCTACGACGGTGTGCTGGGTGTGTTGCGCGATACGACCGGCGAAAAGCGATTCCACGGGCTCGACACCGGCCGGCTGGCCCGACTCCTCACCCTGATCGCGGCCGTCACGGCGGTCTCCCTGTTGACCGCCGGACAGGTCCTCCCGAGCGAACTCGCCTCGATCGGCGTCGTCGCGATCGGGAGCATCGCACTCGTGACCGCGATGACCGGCTTCCTGATCGCCCTCGGCTCGTCCTACGACGACGCAGCGCGCCGGACGACCATCGAGATCGAACGACAGCGTGAGCACCGCACCCCGCAGAAACGACCCCAGGACGCGGAAACGATGGACCAGATCGTCGACCTGGGCGGTATCGACGATCCACCCGACCACGTCGAAAAGTACTGACGGCCGTCGGACCGACACCGGTTACCCCTCGTCGACCGAGTCCGGGCCACCGTTTCCCGGCCCCGGGTTCGTCTCGCTCTCGAGACCAACTTCGTCGTCCGCATCGGCCTCGCGTTCGGAACCGTCGGTGGGTGACTCGACCGCCCCGGGGTCGGACTCGTCGACCGTCGCCTGGGACGATTCGCTTCCAGCCCCGGCGTCCTCGAGTCGACGATTGTGCGGACCGATCGCGAGATACAGTAGTACGACGGTGAAGGCAGTCATCGCGACGATAACGAGGGCAGCGATCCCGACCGCGAGGTCGGTCTGGAGCGGGATGGCCGTCGAGGCGAGGGTGGCGGAGGATCCGTCGATGGTATCCATCACAGGGGAGCTAACCTGACCCAGGTAAAAGAAAGTGATCCGACCTAGCGATCGTTGGGGAGCGTACTGTGTAAACGGGGAGACGACGGTTTTCGACGTGATTCTGCGGGATTTTACGTGTTTGAGTCGTTCGTCTGTCGACGCTCAAATCACCACTCCATGCAGCGGGTACACTGGCTGATACCAACCACCCGGATGAGTGGAGTCCGAAGGGAGTCCTGGGGCCGATGTCCGCGACACGAAAGAGGAAGCAGAGGTCAAGGATAGCAGAGGAGGCTGCTGTTCGACGTCTACTCATACCTTTCGTGATTGGTCTCCCGAGACATACTGTGGATGACACTCTTCAGGTCCGGCCCGAAGTCATTTCGTCGAAGACGGATGCCAGTGACGACGCCCGATTCAGTGCCCGACAACTACCGGAGGATCGCCCATCGGACCCCGAGAGACCCTCCGACGGCCTCGATCGTACAGGTCGGCTTTTCGTGTCCCTCGGGTGTCTTATCCACCGTCCAAGAATCACAAAACCGATGTCGAACGTGAGCCGTCGGTTCGTCACGGACCCAGTAGATCGGTCCTCACGAGCTCGAGTTCGTCTCGGAGTATCGCCGACAGTTGAGTTCACCACTCGAGCTATGCCTATATAAAAGTCATTTTCTAATATATGTGTGAATTTCTATATTCCGGGTTCGACATGTAGATAGCGGCCCCAGGAGAGGTGGCGACCGACGGAGTCGTCGTCGGCTGAGATCCATCGGCCGAAGACTGCGGGTTAGACGACCGCTGTGGGCTGAAAAGTTCCGGTAGCGGGCTCTACGTGGTTCAACTGGTGGTGAAACTGTTATCTGAATTCCCACGAGTATTCGGTTCGGTCGGCGAAAGTGCCGAAGCTCGTCGAACCCATTCGTGTAATATCGCCGAACTACTACCAGGTCGTCAGTTCCGATTTCGTATGAATTACTGTGAATGACTCGCGCTCAGAAAGGTTTATTTATTCCCAAACTCACCTATTAATCACATGGATAACAGTGACAGCAGCGAGTACGGACGGCGAACGGTTCTGAAAGCAACGGGTGCGGCTGCAGCCGGTGGATTGACCGCGATGGCGGGCTGTCTCGGCGACGGAGGAGAAGACTTCGTAACCATCGGGACCGGGGGGACCGGTGGCGTCTACTACATTCTCGGGGGCGGCATCGCCGACTTGCTCAACGAACACGAAGAGCTCGGTGTCGACGCGTCGGCCGAATCGACGGGAGCGAGCGTCGAGAACGCCCGCGAGGTCGGCGGCGGCGAGATGACGATGGCGCTCGCGCTCAGTAACTCGGTCCTGCTGGCCGTCGACGGCGAGGGGGACTTCGATGAACCGCAGCCGCTCCAGTCGATGTTCGGGTCGTACGTCAACCACACGCAGGTCGTCGTCCCCGAAGACTCCGACGTCGAGACGCTCGCCGACCTCGAGGGCCTCGACGTCAGCGTCGGTGCGCCCGGCAGCGGGACGGAGGTCATCGCCGAGGAGCTGCTCGAGTGGTACGGCCTGAGCTACGACGACATCAACGAGGAGCGACTCGCGTTCGACGAGACGGCAGACGCACTGATCGACGGCCAGATCGACGCTGGCTTCTGGAGCGTCGGTCCGCCAACCTCGTCGATCGAAGAGGTCGCCAGTCAGCGTGACATCCGCCTGCTAAGTTTCCCCGAGGACGACCTCGCCGAGATCGACGAGGAGTTCCCCTACTACACGTCGGTCACGCTCGAGCCGGACACCTACCCCGACCAGGACTACGAGGTTCACAACCCTGGCGTCGTGAACACGATGATCGTCAACGAAGACGCCGACGAGGACCTTGTCTACGATATCACCGAGACCATCTACGAGAACCTCGACGAGCTGGCCGACATCCACGACGTCGTCAACCAGTTCGAAGACACGGCACGTGACTCGCCGATCGATCTTCACCCGGGATCGGAAGCGTACTTCGACGATGCCGGCCTGTAATCGATCCACGCTACTTTACGCGGCCGGTGGGTCGATCGTCTTTGGGGCGGCGCTCCTGCTGGGGGCAGTGATCGCGTCGCCCACGGTACCGACCGTCCAGCTCACCGATGCAGAGACGGACGAGACGCTCGCAGTCTACTCCCTCGAGGAGGGAGACGAGTTCGAGATTCGGTACGTCCACTCGTTCGAGGGGACACCGATACACGAGACGTACACCGTCGACGACGGCGAGATCGTACAGATTCGTGAGGCCTACGCCTACCACGCGGCCGGACTCGAGCACAGTCGTGAGACGTACCGTGACGGGAACATGACTGTCAGCGAACTCGATCACGAACTGGGATCGTTCTCGGTCCGCGTCGCCGCGACGACCGACCAGACCCTCGTGATCGGCGGCGAGGAACGGGAACTGGACTCGTATGCGAAACCGGGGTCCACGGTCGAGGTCTCGGCTGCAGAACGCAACTACGTCACCGACCAGCTACTCCGTGTGGCCGGGAGCGGGTGACCAACGACGGAAACGGAAACACATGAGTAGTACACCTACTGACGACGAACTCGACATCAATTTAGAGGAGAAGCCGGACGGAGCGGCACGCGGAAGCCACTTCAGCGGAATGACCAAACGCCGGTTATCGGGACGGATACTGTACCTCGCGATCGGGATCGCCGTCGTCGCGGGGATCTATCACACGGTCACGCCGGCGCCGTGGATCGGCGTTCCAGGGGCGTTCATCCACCGACCGATCCACCTCGTGTTCATGGCGGTCCTGGTGTTCCTCTGGTACGAAGCACACACCGGCGAGGCCTCCGACGGCGTCCCATGGTATGACTGGCTGTTGATCGGGATCACGATCCCCAGCGTGCTCTATCTCGCGTACGCCGTCGAGTTCGGCGATTTCGCCGCGCGAGCGGGGAACCCCACGACGATCGACATCATCTTCGGGTTCTTCACGATCCTCATCGTCCTCGAGATGGCCCGGCGGACGACCGGAATGGTCCTCCCGATCATCTCCATCGCGTTTATCGCGTACGCCTTCCTCGGGCCGTACATGCCGGGACTGCTCGCCCACCGCGGATACGGCGTCGAGCGACTGGTCTCGCACCTGTATCTCTCGACCGAGGGCGTCTTCGGCATTCCGCTCGGAGTGAGCGCGACGTTCGTCGTCCTGTTCATCATCTTCGGAGCGTTCCTCGAGGTTACCGGCATCGGCGACTGGTTCATCGACCTCGCGTACGGCTACACCGGACGCCTGGCCGGCGGGCCGGCCAAGACGTCCGTCCTCGCCAGCGGCTTTATGGGCAGTCTGAACGGCAGTGCCGTCGCGAACACGGCGACGACCGGCGCGTTCACGATCCCCCTGATGAAGCGAACCGGCTTCGACAGCCACTACGCCGCGGCCGTCGAGTCCTCAGCCTCGAGTGGCGGACAGATCATGCCGCCGGTGATGGGCGCGGGTGCGTTCATCATGGCCGTCTGGACCGGCATTCCGTACGTCTATATCATCGCCGCAGCCGTCATCCCGGCCCTGCTGTATTTCCTCTGTGTCGGGATGGCCGTCCACTTCCGCGCGAAGAAACAGGGCCTCGATGGGCGACCCGCTTCCGAACTGCCCGACTCGCGTCACCTCCTCAAGACTGGCTTTCACTTCACGATCCCCATCATCGTCCTCGTGGCCCTCCTCGTCCAGGGTTACACCGCGATGCTCGCCGGTTTCGTCGCGATCGTCCTGACGGTCATCGTCGCGATCCCGCTCTCGACGGCCAGGGAGTTCGTCGGAGCGCTCACCAGCGGCGACACCCAGACGGTACGACGACTATCCTCGAACGCTGCCGGCACCGCCGTCCGAGCGTTCGACCGCGGGATCCGGATGACTCTCGTCGTCGCGGCCGCGTGTGCCACGGCGGGGATCGTCGTCGGCGTCGTCACCCTGACCGGCCTCGGGCTGACGTTTAGCTCCCTGGTTGCGAACCTCTCCGGCGGCGTGCTCATCATCGGCCTCGTGCTGACGATGATCGCCTCGATCATCCTAGGGATGGGACTGCCGACGACCGCGGCGTACGTCGTCGTCGCCGCCCTCGGTGCCCCCGCACTGATGGACCTGGGCGTGCCCGAGCTCGCCGCCCACCTGTTCATCTTCTACTTCGCGATCATCAGTGCTATCACGCCGCCGATCATGCTCGCGGTGTTCGCCGCCAGCGGCATCGCCGAGTCGGATCCGTGGCGGACCGGATTCACCGCGCTGGGAATCGCGGTCGTCGGATTCATCATCCCCTTCCTCTTCGTCTACGGAAACGAACTCATCCTGCTGGCCGATCCCGGCGCGGTCACGATGGCTGACGTGCCGACCATCGGCTTCAGCGTGCTCACCGCCATCGTGGGGGTGATCGCCCTCTCGGCGTCCACGCAGGCCTACCTCATCGACGATATGGCCCTACTCGAACGGGCCGTACTCTTCGTCGGCGCGATCACGCTGCTCGCTCCCGGGCTGTTGACCGACGCAGCCGGACTGGTCGTTCTCGGCGTCATCGCCGCTCGCCAGTACTCCGTCGTCAACGACGGCCTGCCGTTCGTCTCCGGGACGAACCGGTAACCCGCATCTCGTTTCCGGCCGCCAGTCTATCGACACACGGTTTTTCTCATCATCGAATTCGATCCACAGCACGGTACAATCGTGGCCGCTGCTCGAGGCCTGCGATCAACCCGAGAAAAATACAATCGAAAACGCCGAGTTCCCGTCGGTCGCCCGCTACCACGAGCGCTTCCTGAACAGGCGTTAGACGGTGTCGGCGTCGCGCAGTCGCTCCCGCTCGGACTCGTCGTAGCCGAGTTCCGCGAGTACTTCGTCCGTGTGTTCGCCGAGCGACGGCGGATGGCGTCGGATCGACGTCGGCGTCCCCGAGAAGTGCATCGGGCTGGCGACCAGCTCGAGCGAGCCCACGTCGGGGTGGGAGATTTCCCGGTGCATGTCACGAGCCTCGACCTGCGGGTGCTCGAAGACGTCGCCGATGTCGTGAACCGAACGGGCCGGCACGTCGCCCGCCTCGAGCGTCTCGACGAGGTCGTCGGTCGTCCAGTCGGCGAACTCCGCCTCGAGGATCGCCTCGAGTGCGTCGCGGTGGTCGACCCGGTCGGCGTTGGTCTCGAACCGTTCGTCTTCGAGGAGGTCCTCGCGGCCGATGGTGTGACAGAGGTTCCGCCAGAGCTTCTCGGAGGCCGCCGCGACGACGACGTAGCCGTCGCTGGTCGGGAACGCCTGATAGGGCGTGATCGTCGGGTGTCGACTCCCCATCCGTTTCGGCGGCTCTCCCGTGGCGAAGTAGTTACTCGCCATGTAGGACAGCCAGGCGACCTGACCGTCGAAGAGACTGACGTCGATCTTCTGGCCGCTCCCGCCACGTTCGCGGTGGAACAGGGCCCCGAGGATCGCCTGGGCGGCGTACATCCCCGCGCCGATGTCGGCGATAGCGACGCCGATACGAACCGGCGGGCCGCCCGCTTCGCCGGTGATACTCATAAAGCCGCCCTCGGCCTGCATGATGAGGTCGTAGGCGGGCCGGTCCGCGTAGGGCCCCCACTCGCCGTAGCCCGACAGCGAACAGTAGACCAGGTCCGGATTCTCCGCTGTGAGGTCCTCGTAGCCGAGTCCCCACTCCTCGAGCGTCCCCACGCGGAAGTTCTCGACGAAGACGTCAGCTTTGGTGGCGAGTTCGCGCAGGAGCGTGCGTCCCTCCTCGCTCTTCAGGTCGAGGCTCACCGAGCGTTTGTTCCGGTTGACGCTCGCGTAGTAGGCACTGACGGCGTCGTCGCCCTCGCCGAACTGGGGCGGATACCAGCCCCGGGTCTGGTCGCCGACCTCGGGTCGTTCGACCTTGATCACGTCCGCGCCCATGTCCGCGAGCTGCATCGTACAGAACGGCCCGACGAGTACCTGCGAGGCGTCGAGGACGGTGATCCCCTCGAGTGGGCCCGACTCGCCGTTGGGCTCGCGTGCTTCTCCGACCATCGTCCGACTAGGCCTCGTAGGCGGCGATGCCGGTGAGGTCCTGGCCGAGGATCAGCGTGTGGATGTCGTGGGTCCCCTCGTAGGTGTAGACCGTCTCGAGGTTGGCCATGTGACGCATCGGCGAGTAGTCGGCCGTGATGCCGTTGCCGCCGAGCATCTCGCGGGCGATGCGAGACTGGTTGCGCGCCATCCGGACGTTGTTGCGCTTTGCCATCGAGACGTGCTGTGGGCGGAGGTCGCCGGACTCTTTCAGGTCGGCCAGCCGGTGGGCGAGCAGCTGGGCGAGCGTGATCTGGGTGGCCATCTCCGCGAGTTTGTCCTGCTGGAGCTGGAAGCGCGCGATCGGGCCGCCGAACTGCTCGCGGTCGAGTGCGTACTGCCGTGCGGTCTCGAAACAGTCGCGGGCGGCGCCGATGGCTCCCCAGGCGATCCCGTAGCGGGCCTGCGTGAGACAGGACAGCGGCCCTTTCATGCCCTCCACGTGGGGGAGGACGTTCTCTTCGGGGACGCGAACGTCGTTGAGGCCGATCTCGCCGGTGATCGAGGCGCGAAGGGAGAGCTTCTCGTCGATCTTGTTGGTCGAGACGCCGTCGCGATCCGTCTCGACGAGGAAGCCGCGGACGGGCTCGTCCTCGCTCGAGCGGTCACGCGCCCAGACGACCGCGACGTCCGAGATCGGCGAGTTCGTGATCCAGGTCTTCGCGCCGTTGAGCACGTAGCCATCGGCGTCGCGTTCGGCGTGGGTCTCCATCGCCGACGGGTTCGAGCCGTGTTCGGGCTCGGTGAGGCCGAAACAGCCCACGGCCTCGCCCGAGCCGAGTTTCGGGAGCCACTGCTCTTTCTGTGCCTCGCTGCCGAAGGCGTGGATCGGGTACATCACGAGCGCACCCTGCACGGAGGCCATCGAGCGCAGCCCGGAGTCACACGCCTCGAGTTCCTGCATCAACAGCCCGTATGCGGTCTCGGAGACGTTCGGCGAGCCGTAGCCCTCGAGATTGGGCGCGAAAAAGCCCATCTCACCCATCTCGGGGATGAGTTCCGTCGGGAACGTTCCGGCCTCGAAGTGTGCGCCGATGTCGGGAGCCACCTCGTCCGCGACGAACTCGCGGGCGGTATCCCGAATGAGTTTCTCCTCCGATGATAGATCTGCCTCTAGGTCGACGTAGTCGAGCATACGATACTACATCACTGGCAAGATGACTTAACCTTTCACGTTCTGTCACAGGCCCCCAGGGACCCTCGGTCGAGACGCGCCGGACGGAGGACCGTGGACTGCACCGGACGCCCTCGAGTCACAGGAGCTGGTATCCGTCGGCTCCGGTACGGTCGCGAGCTACCTTGGTGTGTGCCGGGGACTCCGGAACAGCAACCGCGTCAGTGATACGCAAGCTTCAGTTCGATCTCATTGACCGCACCGAGCAGCAGGTCCGGCAGTTCGGATCGGAAGTACTCCCCGGTAAGTCGCTTCGCCGGACCGGCGATCGCGATCCCGCCGAACACCTCCCCCTCGAGGACGATCGGCGTCCCCACCGCCCGAATTCGGTCGTGGGATTCGCGGTCGTTGAAGGCCACCCCTCGATCGCGAATCGTCTCGAGTTCGTCCTCGAGTTGCTCGCGCGTCGTGATCGTTCGCTCGGTGACGGCGGCCAGTCCGCGTGTGGACACGATTTCGTCGACCCGCTCGTCGGGCAGGTGCGCGAGGATGGACTTCCCCGCCGCGAGCGTATGCAGCGGCTTTCGCTTGCCCGCCCACGAGTTCGTCGGCACGCCCCGTTCGCCGACCATCCGGTCGACGTACACCGCCTCGCCGTGTTCTTCGACGACGAGGTTCATCGTCTCGTTGGTCTCGTCGATCAGCCCCTCGAGTGCCGGCTTCGCGGCTTCGATCAGGCCCTGGTACCGGCGCTTGGCTCGCGTCCCGTGATCGAGAAACTTCAGCGAGAGGCTGAACAGTCCCTCGTCTTCGACGACGTAGCCACACCCCTCGAGCGTCTCGAGGTGTTCGTGGGCGGTGCTGTTCGCGATGTCGACTGCTGCCGCCAGTTCGGTCAATCTGGCCGCCTCTCGTTCGTGGAGCGTTTCGACGATGGCGAACGTCGTCCTGGTCGTTTTGATTCCTCCGTCCGGACCCGGCGTCTGTGGCATTCGTCTATCGTGACTGACAGTCCGGCGCTGTATAATCCTTGCTATAGCGAAAGCGCCTGCGAGGCCGCCCCTGTCGACTCGTTCCTGACCGACCCGTTCGAAGCCGTCAGTCGATCCCGCTCCGTTTTCGGCCCTCGAGCACCAGCCTATTTTCGGCATATCCGAAACTTAACGCCGAAGACGATCGCCGCCGACCCACGGCGTTCGGTAATCGGCCAGAAGCGATACCCTGAGGGATTCTGCCGGCACCGAGTCCGTATTCACCGTTGCAGGGTTCCACGGCCGCGAGCGGTCGATACTCCCTCTCGAGCGTCACGCTGAACGCTGAGCGACCGTATATTTACATGGGTACAGGCGTAATTCAGAGGTCGGTTTAGATGGATCTGCCGTACAGTGCAGTTTCGCTATCTCCGAAGAGGATGTTCCAGAGGCGTCGAGCGGTCGTCGTCCGTCTACAGCAGACCAATCAGTTGACGTATATGACTGGCGTGGTGCTCGAGAGGATGGTGCAGTCTGTAAACAGGAGCGAAGAGTACCTACTAATTCAATTACTATATTTACAACAGACCATTTTGCGAACCATTCTGTTAGAGTTTTAGAGAAAGAACTGGGTCGAAGTCGATTCGGTTGGATGGACGAGTGAAGCGTTCCGTTTGAGCAGCGAACCACCACGAGTGACGGGCTTTTTACCGCATTTCCTGCCACGCATCCGCATCCTTCGGTTGTCGATCCAGCGGAACCACTTCGGCTCGAGGAGTCGAGTCCGGCCGGGATCGGATGAAGTGAATCCACCAGAGTATGCTAGCGTCCTATATTTTTCGTTAGTATAGTTCAAACCCGATATATCGAGACACTTTCCGTAGCGTGGCACAGTGGGACTCCACGGAGTACGGTTGGCCATCGCGACACATATCATAGAGAGAACACTGATGTAGACGCCGATCCACAATCGGGCCTAGCCGTCGGGGCTAAATACCGGAGAACGGAAGCACGGTTATGGAGGCGCGACTGTGCGGACGGCGCTGGTCACGCTACGACAGCGCCGCCGTTCGCGGACGAGCGTTCGCGAACGGCACCCTGCTCGAGGGTGCCGACCTGGCCGCGCGGTTCGGCGACACGATCGACGGGAACGCCGGCTCGCTCGAGGGCGTCGCCAGCGTCGCAGCCACTCTCGAGGGGTTCTACGCTGCCGTCGTCGACACCGACGAGGAGACGCTACTCGTCGCTGACGGCGCTCGGTCGATCCCGCTGTACTACACGTCGGCGGGCGTCGTCTCGGATCACGGACGCATCGTCCGGGACGCGATCGACGCCGAGCGGGATCCCGTCGCCGAGAGCGAGTTCCTGCTGACGCGGTACGTGACCGGCCCGGAGACGATCTGGCGGGGCGTCTTCGCGACCCAGCCCGGCGAAGTCGTTCGCCTCGGGGACGGCGAGATCGACCGCCTGACGTACCGCGAGTACTGGCCACGCGGGACAGCAGTCGCCGACGGAACCCACGGGCGACTCGAGTCGGCCCTCGAGACGGCGCTCGACCGACTCGAACGCGTCGCCGGCGATCGGCCGGTCGTCCTCCCGCTGTCGGGCGGCTACGACTCGCGGCTGCTGGCGTCGGCACTCGTCGGTCGCGGTCGCGAGGTGATCTCGTTCACGTTCGGTCGGTCGGGCCACCCCGACGTCGAGGTCAGCCGCGAGGTCGCGTCGCGCCTCGGTATCAGCTGGGAGTTCGTCCCCTACGACGAGTCGACCTGGTGGGAGTGGTACCCTGGCGAGACCGGTCGGGGCTACCGCGAGCACGCGTTCGGTGGAGACGCCCTGCCGTTTCTGGCCGAGGTGCCCGCCCTCCACTGGCTGCTCGAGGCCGGACGCCTGCCCGAGGACGCGCTGTACTGCCCCGGCCACACCGTCGCGACGCCGAGCGAACGGCTGCCACAGTTTGCGAGCGACGCCGGTACGGGCGGAAACGCAACCGGGTGCACCCCCTCCAGCACCGACCGCGAAGTCGTCGCTCCTTCGCTCGAGGGACTCGTCGAGTACGTCCTCGAGCGACACTACAACCTGTGGGACGCCGACCACGAGGTGGTTCGCGATGCGTTCACGGAACGGATCGTAGCCGGCCTGCTCGGTGACCGGAACACCGCCGACGTCGACGACCCGGCGAGCGCCGCGGCGGCCTCCGAGCGGTGGGAGTGGCGTGGTCGGATGGCGACGTTCACCAACGGCGACCTGCGGGCGTACGACCACGCCGGCCTCGAGTGGTGGCTGCCGCTGTGGGACCCGGCGTACGTCCGTGCCTGGGAACGGGTGCCCCTCGAGTACCGTCGAGAGAAGCGACTGCACACGGAGCTAGCCGTCGAGCGCTACCAGCAAGCGGCGGACGTCTCGAGCGAGCGAGCGAGGCTCACCGACCGGACGCTGTCGGCGGTCGACCGCCACTGTGCGCTCGTCCGACACACGCCGCTCCGGCAGTTCACCGAACGCGACGGCCAGTGGGACCCGCCGTTTCTCGTCCCTCGAGCCAACTGGTCCGAACCCGGCTCGCACCCGCTCGCCTGGGACGGCGTCGTCCACTCGGCGTTGCGCGAACGGCTCCCAGCGGAACGAACCGGCTACGCCCTCCGGGTGCTGGACGAGACGGGCCGGCTCGATCTGTCGGACCCCGATGCGTCGCTCGAGCCACCCAGATTCGACCGGCTGCTTGCCGTCAGTGTCGACGACTGACACGCCGCGTGACGGATCGCGTCACTTACGTACCACCGACTGAGACCACTGAGTAATGAGACGACGGACGTTTCTGGCGTCGGGCGCCGCAGTCGGTGCGGCGGCCGTCGCCGGCTGTTCCGCAGAAGAGGTCGACGACGGGAACGGTGGAACGACGGGCTCGGTCGAAGACGACGACACGCTCGTCGTCGCCTCGACGGAAGCCTTCGTCGACGCCCCGAGTGACAGCGCCGGCCCGTGGGTCAAAGACGAGTTCGAAGCGCGGACCGGGGCGACCCTCGAGTGGGACGTCCGCGACCAGGGGATCAACTATTACATCGAACGGCACAACGAGGGGGCCGGCAACGACGCCGAGGTCTACCTGAACGTCAGGCCCCACGACCTCGTTCGGATCGACGAGAACGCCGACGGCGACCTCTTCGTTCCCATCGACGACGGCGCGCTCTCGAACGTCGACGCCGTCGGCGAGGAGTACTACTTCGACCCCGAAGATCGGGTCGTCCCGACGTGGCTCAGCTACTGCAGCCTCGTCTACGACGGGCGCTCGCTCGAGGCCCCGGGCTCGTTCGAGGACCTGCTCTCGGAGGAGTACCAGGGGGAACTCGCCCTCTCGAACCCCCAGGAGGGGACGACCGGCCTCCTCTTTATGCTCTGGACGATCGACGCGTTCGGCGAGGACGGCTACCTCGAGTTCTGGAACGATCTGCTCGAGAACGACGCGCGCGTCCTCGACGGCTGGAGCGACGTTTACCCCCAGTTCCTCGAAGAGGAGGTGCCGATGATCGTCTCCTACTCGAACGACCGCGTCTACGCCAACCGCGACGGACACGACCTCGAGAAACACCAGGTCGGCTTCCTCGAGGGTCAGGGCTACGCCAACCTGCTCGGTGCGGCCCGCTTTGCTGACGGAACCAACGACGACCTCGCCCACGAGTTCGTCGACTTCGTCTTAGAGCCCGACGTCCAGGCGGCGGTCGCGGAACGGAACGTGACCGGCCCCGTCGTCGAGTCGGCCGA
>LFCJ01000763.1_pt1 | contig 20929 bp, 23 predicted proteins | sample 643141 | NCBI WGS metagenome assembly LFCJ01 (sample SAMN03766243, study PRJNA286221) | soda lake metagenome | biome: soda lake; feature: Kulunda steppe; material: water; isolation source: sample B1-Br-g2 brine of Lake Bitter-1 | place: Russia: Kulunda steppe | collected 2010-07
CTGACGGACCACCAGTTGAGACGCCGACACTCGACACCCTTGGTACTGAGGGGATGCAGTTTCGCTCTGCATACACCCCAACCAGCATCTGTACCAGTGCCCGCGCCTCACTACTTACGGGACTGTATCCACACGCCCACGGACTGTTGAACAACTCCCACGAAGCCGACGCGATCCAGCGGAACCTGCCGCCGGACCTCCCGACGTTCTCGGCGGGCCTCGCCGACGCCGGCTACGACCTCACCTACACCGGAAAATGGCACGTCGGCGACGACCAGACGCCCGAAGACGTCGGCTTTCGGTATCTCGGCGGGAGCGACGCACATCACGACGATATCGACGACGCGTTTGCCGACTACCGCGAGGAACTCGGGCAACCACTCGAGGAAGTCACCCTCGAGGAGGAGCTGTACACCGCCGGTGGGACGTTGGTCTCGGGAACGACGCCCGTAGACGTTGGGGCGACGCGGGCGGCGTTTCTGGCCGATCGGACCATCGACGCGATCGAAGCACATGTCGAATCTGACACTGATCAGCCCTTTTTCCACCGTGCCGACTTTTTGGGTCCCCATCACCCCTACGTCATCCCCGAACCGTACGCGACAATGTACGATCCGATGAACGTCGAGCCGCCGGGAAGCTATCGGGAAACCTTCGACGGCAAACCGGCCGTCCACGACCAGTATCGTCACTACCGCGGCGTCGCCGACTTCGACTGGGACATGTGGGCGCGAGCGATTGCAAAATACTGGGGCTTTCTCACCCTGATCGACGACCAGATCGGACGGGTGCTCGAGGCGCTCGAGGAGTCCGGACTCGCCGAGGAGACGGTGGTTGTCCACACCGCCGATCACGGCGATTTTGTCGGTGGCCATCGCCAGTTCAACAAGGGACCGCTGATGTACGAGGACACCTACCATATTCCGCTCCAGGTTCGGTGGCCAGGGGTTGTTGAGCCTGGTACCGTCTGTGACGAGATGGTTCGGCTCCACGATCTTGCGCCGACGTTTCTCGAGATCGGTGGGGCGGCGATCCCTGACGCACTCGAGGGGCATAGCCGGAGTTTGGTGCCGTTGCTCGAGAGCGCTGGGGAGGCTGGAGGCGTAAGCGAGACCCAAGACGAAACCCACGAGTGGCCCGACGCCGTCTGCGCTGAGTACCATGGCGACGAGTTCGGTCTCTACACCCAGCGGATGGTCCGAACTGCGCGATACAAGTTCGTCTACAACGGGCCGGACCGAAACGAGTTGTACGACCTCTCGAGTGACCCAGACGAGCTACAAAACCTGATCGACCATCCCGACTACGCCGACATCCGCCGCGAACTGGGCCGAAAACTGGCTATCTGGATGGACGAAACCGACGATCCGAATCGGACGTGGGTGCCCCAGACCCTCGAGTGACTGCGACGCTTGAATAACCGCTGGTTGTCTCTGCGGTGGCCCGTCCAGCGCTAGACAACTCGCTTAGAGGTAGCCGAGATCGGCCAACCGGTCTTTGGTCGACTCGGTCATCGAGACGCTCTCGGTCGTCTCTGCCACCGCAACATCCTCGAACTGGTCGCGGAGTCGGTCGCTCAGCGTTGCCACCTTTTCCGGCCTCGAGTCGGCAATATTTTCTCGTTCGTCCAGATCGCTCGAGCGGTCGTGCAGTCGTCTGAACCCGTCGTCACCCTCGACGTATTTGTATTCACTCGTCCGAATCGCCCGGAGTCGGCGGTCAAACCCGTAGACGCGCTCGGGGAGGGTGCCAAAGCGATTTTCGAGTAACTCAATGGAGGGCTGGGGAGCAACGTATTCGGCGAAGACAGCCTCCCGTACGGTCGTCCCGAGTGCTGGCTCCGGTCCCAACGACTGCCCGCGACTCTGTTCGCGTAGCTCGGGGTCGTCGATGCCGGCAGCCTCGAGCAGCGTTGTCGGGAGGTCGAGCAGCGAGACGAGTTCCGTCCGACGCCCGCCGTCGGTGAAGGGACCGCCGTGGATGACAAGCGGGACGTGGAGGAGGGTGTCATAGAGGTTGTACTGGTGGCCGAAAAAGCCGTATTCACCGACGTTTTCGCCGTGGTCGCCACAGACGACGATTACGGTGTCTTCCCATTCGCCGGCGGCGATCAGGTGCTCACGAAGGGCGGCGATCTGGTCGTCGACGTAGCGCAGTTCACCCCGATAGAGCGCCCGAAGCAGGTCGAACTCCGCCTCGCTGATTTCGTAGTCACCAACGTCGTAGGCGCGGGGGTCCTGTCGGATGGCGGTAGCCGCCTCATAGCTGTCGTCGTACTCGTCGCTGTCTGGCAGGAACTGCTCGGCATACTGCCGGGGCGGACTGTAATCGATATGGGGCTCAATGTAGTTACAAAACAGGAAGAACGGGCGGTCGGTGGTGCGGTTAGCCAGCCAGTTGCCGGCCCACTTCGTCGCTCGGTCAGCCCCATCGTCGCCGGTTGGCTGGATCAACTCACTGTAGAGGAGGTTTGCCATATTGACCGCCGGATTTCCCTCGAATAGCCGGTCGCGTGCTGCCTCGAGTTTCGCCCTGGGGTGTTCAGCCCGGACGACGGTTCCCATATCGGTCGGCGACTGGATGTACTGCCAGCCGCGTCGAAGTTGCTCGAAGCCGCGGTCGAAGCCGAACTCCTCGGTGATCCAGGTATTGTTCGAAACGCCAATTGTTTCGTAACCGGCGTCAAAAAACGCTTCTGCAAGCGTTCGAAACGAGCTATCAAGATAGGTGTGGCCGCCGTGAGCGCCGTGTTCGGTCGGATAGGTGCCGGTAAACAGTGAGGCGTGTGACGGAAGGGTCCACGGTGCGGCGGCAAACGCGTTCTCGAAGGTAGTCCCCTCGTCGGCGAGTGCTGACAGCGTCGGCATGGTCTGGCTATCGACACTTTTCGAGCGGGCCGTATCGAGAATAACGAGGACGACGTTCAGGTCGCCCCCGACAGTATCATGTGGCTCTTCGGATTCCGTTTCAGCGGATTCTGTCATAGCTACCCCAGATCCGCCCTTTAGAGGGAAGGTCCCCGCCCCGGAGCATGCAGGGTGTTCGTATCAGTTGCGTCCCTGGAGTTCGTGCGCTCTTTGTGGCTGGTCTCCATGGCTCTACAGGTCCCGGTCTCAAGTGGGCCGACACCGTAGGGACTGGGGAGCACCAATGTTTACAGATCGAACGCACGCCGGCGACCAACTCGCCACTGAACTCCGGAACCGGAACCGGAACCTCGAGGCGGATATCGTCCTCGGTATCCCTCGTGGGGGACTACCGGTTGCCCGCCCGGTCGCCGACGCACTCGAGGTGCCACTGGATGTTGTCGTCGCCTCGAAACTCGGCGCGCCCTCGAACCCGGAACTGGCGATTGGGGCGGTCGCAAGCGATGGGAGTCTCTGGCGAAACGACGACCTGATCGACCGGCTCGGTATCTCGGCTTCGTACGTCGAACAGGAACGGGCAGCCGAAACCGAGTACGCCCGAACCAAAGCCGAACGGTATCGCGACAACGGTCACGTCCCGGACCTCAAGGGGAAACGGGTGGTCGTTGTCGACGATGGGTTGGCGACCGGGGCGACGGCGATCGCCTGTCTCCGACTGGTTCGGGAGGCCGGGGCCGCCCACTGCACCCTTGCGGTTCCGGTCGGCTCCCCACAGTCGGTCGCGGACCTCCGCGAGGAGGCTGACACCGTCGTCGCCCTCGAGACACCCGCCTCATTTCGGGCCGTCGGCCAATTCTACGACCGCTTTGATCAGGTGAGCGACGAGGCGGCGATTGCGCTGCTCGAGGGGCCCTCGGGCTGAGTGGGTCTCGGTGACGGCTGATTTTTGACGCTGTTCGGGTTGCCACCAACCGAATTCACCTCGAGCGCCAGGGGGCAGTTGGAACCGATTACTTAATAGGCAGCTAGATGTCAACGAAAACTACAGTCAATGCTGCTCATTGCTCTCCTTGCCGTCGTTACCGTCGTCACGCTGTGCGGGCTGGCCGTCTGCTTTGTCATCTGTGTCGACCGCCAAAACCGTCGCGAGCATCGCGCCCAGTTTCGCAGCCGACTCCGTGCGGTGAGTCCCTATATTGCTGGTCTCGCCCTTATTTTGCTCATCAACAAAGGCCTGCAGGCCTATATTGAACGCTTTTCGGCGGTGTACGGCCTCGAGGCAAGCAGTTGGTTCTACCGCGTCGAAGGCGACTTCGTCTCCGGATTCCAGGCGCTGTTTCCGGAGGGAGCCGTCTTCTATTTCTCGCCGATATACGTTTTTGGCTACGTGGTCCTGTTGGTGTTCCCGCTCGTCGCCTACCTCTTTGCGGATACACTGCGGCCGCTACGGACGCTGATAACGGCGTATGCGATCAACTACGGCGTTGCCGTCGTCTTTTACGCCTCCGTCTACGCCTATGGCCCTCGAAACTACAGCGCAGACTCGACGGAGGCGGCTTCGGTCGGCGAACCGATGTTCGACCTCTTTCCGGATATTACGCTGCTCACCTCGCAGGTAAACAGCCACACCAACGTCTTTCCGTCGCTGCATACGGCGCTCTCGGTGACGGTGCTCGCCGTCGCCGTTTCAACCCACGATCAGTTCCCGCGATGGACGGCAGTTGCAACCGTACTCTGCCTCAGCATCATCGCCTCGACGATGTATCTCGGCATTCACTGGCTCGTTGATGTGATTGCTGGGGTCATCCTCGCCCTCTCGAGTGTCGCGTTGGCACGGGTGCTTGTCACTCGACTCGAGGCGTCGGCAGCTGCTCCTCACCCGAACGAACCGGTATCAGGACCCTGAGGGCGTCCCATCCGCCCCCGCGTCGGACTCTTTCCGCAACAATGAGTAGACGCGATAATCGATCCGCTCGATTCCAAGTGCGTACAGCGTCCCACCGTATGCGAGTGTCCCACACAGCGTCCCGGCGACGACGGCAACCAGCGGCGAGGCCACGAGATTCACCGTGGCCATCACGCCTGCCGCAACGCCTCCCGCGACGACCGGTTTGTAAAACGCAATCGAGTACGGATTCAGCCCTTCGAACCACCACACCTCGAGTACCTTTGCCAGATTTCGCAGGGCCAACACTCCTGCTGAGGCAAGCGCCGCACCAACGATGCCAAACGCCTGGATGAACGCGATGGTGAGGACGACGTTGCAAATCCCGAACACCCACTCGTTTATCATCACGACATACTGGTGGTCGGTCATCATCAACAGATAGTCACTCGGCCCCGTCGCGCAGTTGAACAGTTGGCTACAGACGAACAGGGTGAGCACCGTCGTCCCCGCGGTGAACTCGGGGCCAAAGAGCGTCAGAATCTCGAGGCGGTAGACGATGGCAACGATTCCAAGGAGGAGACTCACCGAGAGAATCCAGCGGGTGATTGCGGTGTAGATGGCCTCGAGGTCGGCTATCGCATCCGCGGCGTAGAGTCGGGCGGCCACCGGCGGAAAGAGCTGGTTGAACGCCAAAAGCGGGACGTAGAGCAGGCCGGCGACGAGCACCGAGACGTTGTAGATGCCGACAGCGGTCGAAGAGAGAAAGACACCCACGAGGAGCACGTCGATCCGGCCCTGCATGAGGGTGCCAGCCTCCTTTGCAGTCAGCGGGAGCGAGTAGTTGTAGTAGGAACGGACAGTCTCACGGCTGTCGTGGCGGGTCGCAATCGACGGCCGCAGGTCGGTTCGCGTGAGGAAAAAATAGCCAGCGACCACGATGGTGATCACGCTCGCGACGACCATCGCCACGACGACGCCGTAGATTGATGCTCCGAACCCAACGGCGAGCCCCACCCCCACCACCCTGAGTATCGGTTTCAACACCCGTTTGCTGATCACCTCATACTCGAGTTTCTCGAGCGCACGAAACGTGGCGTACAGCAGGTTTGCGAGCGTGTCGAAAAAGAGGATTACCGCAAAGAGGCGGATCACTGGGGTAAACTGTGGGTGCTCGAGGGTCAGTCCATTGAGGAGCGGAGCAAACGCGAAGATGAGGCCGGCGACGACGGCCGCCCCGGCCGCGGAGGTTGCCCATGCCAGTCCGAGCAGAAAGCGCCGGGTTTGGGGGTCCTCGGCGTACTGTGGAACGTACTTGAGAATCGATTTGTCCGAGCCGAGATTGGTCAAGAGGAGCGCCATAAACGCGAGGGTCTTTCCGTAGGCAAAGAGGCCGTAAAGACCGGCTCCGAGCCAGCGAGAGACAAGCAGGTGCAAGAGGAACTCGCCGGTGTCGGAGACGATTTTGCCGACGGTATAAAGTGAGGCCCCGCTAGTGATCGACGCCAGCGACGTTACTCGCCGTTCGTCGCGGTCGCCGTCTCCCATTGGTCTGACCCTTTGAGGGAGGGCATATTGGTGTTCGGATATCGGCGTTGAGCGTTGTCGTTGGTTGTACGCAACTACGCGACCACCTGCTAGTAGCTTGCCGCAACACGACCGGTTAATATCTGTCTTTCCGATATATAGCCGTGAGCAGACCAATCCAGCTTTCACTCTTCCAACTGGATAACTACGGCCCATGGACCGTCACGCCCGCCCCGCGCCGAGAGACGGACTTACAAGCCCTTCAAGCACGGTTATACGCCGATCTCGCAGACTTCGTCGGTGGCGCTGACGGCTATGCGTTTTATGATCGCTTTGATAATATGATCGCCGTCACCAACGGGATGGACCTCGAGGATCACCGCCGGTTTCAACGCCGCGTTCGCAACCGGTATCCGATCACGGTGAGCATCGGCGTTGGGGTCGGCGCGACGCCGGCCGACGCCCTCGAGGTTGCTGCACGCAAACTCCAGGGGACGGGTAGCGCACAGGATCCAGACCGAACCGAACGGCTTGTCCGAGCTGGCCCATCAGCGGAGTCGGGTTCGGGGCCCACGTCCACCCCCACACCCACCACCGACCCCGTAACAATCGCCCACTTCGACATCGTCGACGTCACGGGCGAGTTCACCGACCGCAAGCACCCCGCAGCAACGACACTGGCCGTCCAACGGGCAACGCTCGAACTCGAGACGATCCTCTATGAGGAGTTTGGCTCAATCGCCCGGTTCGTCGGCGGCGACAACATTATCGCGGTCTGTCCGCCCCTCGAGGCCGCGGACTTCGATGCGGCCCGGGAGCACGTCCTTGCCGAGACGGGGATCGATTTACAGGTCGGAATCGGCCGCGGTGAGTCGGCTCACGAGGCCGGCTATCGGGCGAAGTTGGCCTTAGAGGAGTGTCGCGAGACGGGTACCCGTCGGCACGAATATCAGCCCCGTGAGCCGGCCGAACACTGACAATGACCGATCAAGCTCTGTTTTTTACCGACGAGCGAACGGTCGAACGGCGACCGGTCGAGGTTGGGTCGCCGGAGGAAGGTGAGGTAGTCGTCGAAACGACGGTTTCGGCGATCAGTGCCGGAACGGAACTCCTCGTCTACCGCGATGAGCTGCCGGCGGAGATGCCTCTCGACGAAACGATTGACTCGTTGGACGGGGCGTTTTCCTACCCGCTGTCTTACGGGTACGCCGCCGTTGGGAGCGTTGTCGAAAGTGGACCAGGCGTTGACGAGACGTGGCTCGAGCGAACGGTGTTTGCGTTCGAGCCCCACCAGAGTCGGTTTCGGACACCGGTCGACTCCCTTCGACCCCTCCCCGACGGCGTCTCTCCCGAAGCTGGAACGCTGTTTCCGACCGTCGAAACGGCGACGAATCTCGTTCTCGACAGTCAGCCACGACTCGGCGAGCGGGCCGTCGTCTTCGGGGCCGGCGTCGTCGGTCTCTGTACGACACGGCTGCTCTCGTCATTTCCGCTCGCGAACCTCACTGTCGTCGAGCCATTGGAAACCCGTCGGCAGACGGCACTCGAGATGGGTGCCGACGAGGCACTCTCCCCCGAGGCGGTTGCCGATCGTGTCGCAGATGTCGACCTCGCGATCGAACTTTCGGGCCAGCCGACCGTTCTCGACGATGCGCTTGGCGCTGTCGGCTACGGCGGCCGTGTCGTCGTTGGCTCATGGTATGGGACCAAACGCGCGCCAGTCGATCTTGGAACCCGATTTCACCGCAACCGGATCGATATCGTCTCGAGTCAGGTGAGTACGATCAATCCGGCGCTCCGGGGCCGGTGGGATACCGATCGGCGGGCCGACTGTGCGTTTGAGTGGCTCGAGCGGATCGATACCGACCGGCTAATCAGCCATCGGATTCCGTTTGCGAACGCGCCGGATGCCTATCGGCAACTCGACCAGCGGCCGGACTCGACGTTGCAGGTGGTGTTGACGTATGAGTGATGCTGGGGCTGCTACTGGTAGTGATGATGCTGAGGCTGCTTCTGGCAGTGATGATGCTGAGGCTGGGGCTGGTAGTAGCGATAGTAGTGGTGCTGGTGAGGGGACTTGTAGTGCTGGGGCTGGGACTGATAGTGGCAGTAGCACTGCCCATCGCGGATGGAACGCCGCCATCCGGAACCTCCTGGCTGTCGCCCTCCTTTCGATAGCACTTCTCGCCCTGGCTCGAGCGCTCCCGGTATGGAAAATCCGATTACTTGGCGCGCGAATCTCGAATCGCTTTCCACCCGAGGCCGTCCCGACACCGGTTCGGGTGCTCCCACCGCCGGAAAGTGAATACCTTGGCGTCTGGGAACGCCCACCCGAAGCGGCCCGCGCGACCTTACTCGAGGAGTACGGCTTCAAACAGATGATTCGGGCGTATCTCCACGCCTACGAGCGCAATGGGCAAACCCAGTACGAAGTCGCTAGTTGTGCCTACCGGCCCGAAGGATTTCTTGGCGACTGGCAACTCCACGTCCGGCTGTTTCCGACCGCCGCAGGCCATACCGACGTCTGGTGTCACTGGGAACGAAATCCGAACGTAGCGCCGATTGCCCACCTCAGACAGGATGGCTACGATCCTGCGGAGGGAAAACGACAGCTTCAGTCGATGATCGAAGAGCCGATCACCTGACCGCACCGTCACCCAATCTTCTGGAAGATAAACATATATTCCCAACCAACCAAAGAACAACCAATGGCCACATCAACCCCGCAACTCGAGCTGGCATCGTTGACCCCGCTGCACTGGGTTGCCGTCGCTATGGCACTCGTGAGCGCGCTCGTGCATCTGGCGCTTGGAGCCGGCTTTGTTCCCCACTGGATGGGCGTGCTGTTTTTGCTCTCGGCCGGTGGCTTCGTCGGTGCAGTAGTGCTTGTGTTGCTCGATTTCCACCGTCGGCTGCTGTATCTCGTTGGGATCCCCTTTACCGGCGTCCAGATCGTCTACTGGTATGTGGTGAATCAGCCGGCGAGTCTCGGGGCGATTTCCGGTCCGGAAGCCGTCGACAAAATCGCTCAGGCCGCCTTAGTCGTCATACTAGTCGTCCTCTACCAACGTGAGTCGTGATTGACGAAACAGCGCCACTGGGCCGTCGAACGCGCGTTCGTGGAGCCACTGCCGTCTGGATTCGACAGACGATTACCCAGCCCCTCGCCCGGCGGGTTCCGGTCGACGCCCTCCGATGTATCCACCGCCGTCGTCGGCGACTCCTTCCCCACCGCTACACCGACGCCGACCCGTTTCGGATCGTCGAGGTTGATCCCACACGACTCGAGCGAAGCATCCTCGAGTGGGCACCAAAACATCCCCAGTGGGGCCGTGTCGAGGGTGGCGCGTGGGATCGGCAATGGGAGCCGTTTGATGGGCGGGCCGTCCCGACCGGGATCAGACAGCGGTTCGAGGCGGGGATCTCGTGGCGCGAAACGGCTCTTTTTGAGGCCTACTGCGACCAACTCGAGCGGTTTGGCAATGCGTGGGGTCACACCGACTTGGCGGGCTTCGACCGACGGTGTCGGGCAATTGATCGCCTCTATGAATCGATTCGGACGGAAGGGTACAGATACCAGCACGAATTGAAGGGAGATGGCCGGCCGTCGGTCGCCACTCGAATGGACGAGATCAACGTCGATATCGCCCGAGATGGCACCCTCTGCTGGCGCGCCTACGGCCAACATCGCCTTGCGATTGCGAAACTGCTCGGCCTCGAGTCCGTTCCGGTTATGATCCATCGTCGCCACCGCGGCTGGCAAGCCCGCCGGGATCGGCTTCGTCGCCGCCTTCGGACTCCTGCCCTCGCGCAAACGGATGAAATGGTAGACCACCCTGACCTCACGGACCTCAACGGGTCTCGGAACTCGCCATCATGACCTCCCAACCAACACCTTCGAGTCCAAGCCAAACCCGCCAGTGGGCTCACCTCTCGAGTGTCGCGGCCCTCGTTACGCTGGCCGCTGTCGGGATTGCACTGGGCGTCAACGGTTGGTCTGACCACCAGACCAGACTGTTTACCGCTGGGGCGACAGCTGGCTTCCTCACCGTTGTCGGCGTTGCGTGGCGGACGATTCCGGTTGCCAGACGGGCGGAGGGCGTCGAACCGATTACGCCTGCGACGTGGCTCACGGTTGCCCGCGGTAGCACACTCGTGGTCCTCGTCGGCTTTCTCCTGATCGACCCACCGATGGCCGAACTGGCGTGGGTACCCGGCCTGTTGTTCGCCGTTGCCGCCGGACTCGACGCAGTCGACGGCAAACTCGCCCGCGCGACAGATTCCGTCTCGGAACTCGGCGGCCGACTGGACGTCGAAATGGATTCCCTGACCGTCCTGTTTGGGACCCTGTTGGCCGTCCGGTACGGAACTGTGCCGGCCGCCTTCTTGCTCGTCGGCCTCGCCCGGTATGCGTTCGTCGCCGGCATCCACTATCGCCGCCTGCAGGGCCGTCCCGTCTTCGACCTCGACTCGAGTCTGCCCAGGCGAGCCCTTGGCGGCCTCGCTATGGTGACGATCTGGCTTGCACTCGTGCCGACGCCAGGACCGGCGGTCTCTCGAGTCCTCGCGCTCATCGTTTTGGTTCCGTTCGTGGCAAACTTCCTTCGAGACTGGCTCGTCGTTTCGGGGCGACACCCGGTTTCTGGCTCCGGGAGCGAGTGAGGTATTACGCTGGAGTCGAAAGCTGCGTCCAATGGACGTCGGGTTGGTGATCTACGGCGACCTCGAGGCGACTTCCGGGGGCTTTCGATACGACCGACAGCTGGTGTCGTATCTGCGGGAACAGGGTGACACCGTCGAGGTCATCTCCCTTCCGTGGCGGCGCTATTCCCGCGGGCTGCTCGACGGTTTCTCCCCGTCGGTCCGAGCCACACTCGACCGGTCGGTGGATGTCCTCATACAGGACGAACTCTGTCATCCGTCGCTTTTGGCCCACAACCGGCGGCTCAGCCGCCCACAGGCGGTCGTCTCGCTGGTTCATCATCTCCGGTCGGACGATCCGACCGAGCGGTGGCGGGCACTGTACCGTCCGGTCGAACGCCGCTACCTCGAGTCCGTCGACGCGATGATTGCGACGAGCGAGTTTACCCAGTCTCGAGCGGCCGCCATGGCTCCGGGGGTGAAAACAAACCCACGGCTCGTCGCCCCGCCGGCCGGGCGTGGCGCGGGCTCACTCAGCGACTCCGCCATCACCGACCGGGCAACAGAGGGCCCGCTTCGGATCATCTTCGTCGGCAATCTCGTCCCCCGAAAGGACCCGTTGACGCTTGTGTCGGCGGTTGCTGCTGGCGTCGACCGCGGCCGGGACTGGCAGCTGACAATTGTCGGCAGCCATGACGCCAATCCCGCCTACGCCGACCGGGTCCGGACCCGAATTGAGGCCCTCGAGCTGACTGACCACGTCACCCTCATGGGCGAACTCTCGACCGCCCGACTCGAGGCGGCGTTCGAGTCGAGCCACGTCTGTTGTGCCCCCTCCCGATACGAGGCGTTTGGGATGGTTTCCCTCGAGGCAATGGAGTACGGCGTCGTACCGATTGGCACAACCAACGGCGGTCCACGGGAGTTCATCGACCACGGCACGAACGGCTTTCTGGTCGTCCCCGACGCGCCGACGGAACTCACCTCGCTCCTCGAAAGCCTTGATGACGACCGGACACGGCTTGCGGCGATGGGAACTCGAGCACTCGAGGCCGCCATCGCTCATCCGGGATGGGAGGAAACGATGGCGTCGGTTCGTTCGTTTCTCGAGAGTGTTCTCGAGTGAGTTGAGTGACGGCTATATTTGAAACAGCACGTCCAACTGATGAGCCACATAGATGAGTTCACCCGCCTCGATCTGTTCGCGTCGGCGCTCGAGCCACGCCTCGAGTTGGTCGTCGTCGACGGCGGGGTCGTCCGCGAGCGCGGTGCCGATGGTGGCGATGATGTGGTGGAGAAAGGCGGCTTCGTCGGCGGGATAGGCGCCACTGTCGGTGGTATCGGCAGCTTGCTGACTGTTTTCAGGACAGACGACCCAGTCCGAGGAGCCTGCCGCCTCGAGGTGGTACTCCGCTGCTACCCGAGCTAAGAGGTGACGGCCCGCGTGTGAGTCGCCCGGCCCCGGTTTCGCCCGGCGGATCATGTCCTCGTGATACCGGTCGATTACGTGCTCGTCGAACCCCGGAAACGCCGCCGGCTGGAAGATTGTCCCGCCGTCGAAGGTGATCGGAAACCAGCAGTGACAGCCAGCAGGGAGTTCCTCGAGCAACGTCCCCACCTCGGCCGGCCGAAACAGATCAATAAAGGCCGAGCCGATGAGCACGTCCGGATTCGTCCGCTCGAGAAAGCGGCCGGCGTCTGCGACGACCGTTCGGATCGTGATCGCCTCCTCCCCTCGGCGGAGGGTCCATTCGTTTTCGCTTTCCCCGTCCCCGTCTCCGCTGCCGCCCTCGCTCTCGCTTTCGCCCCTGCTACCGCCCTCGTCCATTGTATACCCCTGGGCTGTCGCCCACGTCGGCAGCCGCTCGCCCGCGGCCGCAATCGACGAAGCGTCGATATCGACGAGCGTGTAGGTGGCTGTTGCTGGAAGAACGTCCCACTCGAGGAGCCGTTGGACCATGGTCCCGATTCCGGCGCCGACTTCAACGATTTCGAAGGCGGTACCGGGTTCGGACTCGGACTCAGATTCAAACTCGGACTCGAGGATCGACCTAAAAGAGTCAAGCACCGACCGGTTGAGCGCACGGTCGTCGACGGTTCGCTTGGCGGCCAAATAGCGTTGCTGTGTGTAAGGTCCGGTCATAGCACGGCGCGTACGCAGTAGAGGGCGCTGGGTGGTGAATTGTTTTCGGTGCTGACTCGTTGGAGACGGTTGTGCTCACCCGGGCGTGATGAACCATGAGGAAACCAGCGCTATTTTGACCCTCTCCTCCGTAGCCGGTGGTATGGATCTCGAACTGGAGGGAAACACCGCACTCGTCCTTGCCTCTTCGAACGGACTCGGCTACGCTTCAGCCGAAGCACTCGCCCGCGAGGGCGCGAACGTCGTAATAAACGGTCGGGACGAAGACCGACTCGAAACAGCCAAAGCCGACCTCGAGTCCCTTGGGAGCGGCGAAATCGTTTCCCAGCCCGGCGACGTCACGAACCCCGACGATACCACGGCGCTCGTCGAGCGCGCCGTCGACGAATTTGGGGGCCTCGATCACCTCGTGACAAACGCCGGCGGGCCGCCAAGTGGTGCGTTCCTCGAGATTGATGAGGACGCATGGTACGACGCCTACGAACTGCTCGTGATGAGCGTCGTCCGGGTCGTCCACGAGGCCGCCCCACATCTGCAAGACGGCGGCGGGACGATCGTGACGATCACCTCCCGAAGCGTCAAGGAGGCTATCGACTCGCTGGTGCTCTCGAACGCCGTCCGGATGAGCGTGATTGGCCTCGAGAAGACGCTCTCAAAGGAGCTTGGCCCGGAGGTGCGGGCCAATGCGGTGTTGCCGGGTGCTCACGAGACCTCGAGAATTCGGACGCTTGTCGATCAGGCGATCGAACGCGGTGAGTATGAGAGCTACGAGGAGGGACTGGCTGACTGGAGTGAGGGCGTTCCCCTCGAGCGCATAGGCGATCCGATCGAGTTGGGGAATACGGTTGCGTTCCTCTCTTCGCCGGCGTCGGGCTTCATTAATGGCGCGTCGATCCCGATCGACGGCGGTGGCGGTGCCTCGAACCTCTAAGGCCTACACCGCGGCTTACTCCTCAAAATCGAGTGCCGCAGAGTTGATACAGAAGCGCTCGCCGGTGGGTTCGGGGCCGTCCTCGAACACGTGGCCGAGATGCCCCTCGCAGGTGGCACAGACCACTTCAGTGCGGCGCATGCCGTGGCTGTTGTCGACTCGAGTTTCGACGTTGTCGCGCTCGGCGTCAAAGAAACTCGGCCAGCCGGTGCCGGAGCCGAATTTGGTCTCGGAGTCGAACAACGCCGCCCCACAGCCGGCACAGATGTAGGTCCCATCGGCTTTGTGGTCGACATACTCGCCGCTGAAGCGTGCTTCGGTGCCGGCCTCCCGGAGAATCCGGTACTCCTCTTTGGTGAGTTTTTCGCGCCATTCCTGTTCACTCTCTGGCAACTCGTCAGTCTGCTGGCTCATACCCAACCTAAGGGCGAACGCCCTAAGAGTCTGTTGTGCCCGTTGGTGTGTCAGTCGCCCAGACGTGCCGTATCAGCCGCCCGAACGCGCTCTACCGCCCGGTGATCACGTTCGTACTATCACACGACGGACACTGAGTCATCTCCCCCAGGCCGGGGACCAGCACCCGATTCCATGTGTCGCTGCCGCTTTCAGCTGTAAATCCACAGGTGACACATTTCGAGCGGACCGCCGTCGGTGTGGCTGTCTTGCCTGCCATATCTTACCCTATGCTATAGGTTCCCATAGAGATTTTCTCGCCGGCAGCAGAGAGTCGCCTCCGCTGATAGTCCTGACAAGAGTCGCTGCTGCTGATAATCAAACAATAGTCACTGCACAGTCCCAGCAACTGGCCTCACAACGGCGCGGGACTCGAGTGCTCGAGGTGGTCATCCTGTTCGTCATCGCTCCTGTTACCGTCACCGTCGCTGTTGCTGTCGCTCCACCGATCAGTAAACGAGAGCATCGACGGCTCGGCCAGTTGCTCGAGGCGCTCTTCGACAGTAATCATCCGTTCCGTTGTCGGGTTCCGGGACGGAGCGACATGCACCAACCGGTCGTTTTCATACTCTGCAAGTGCGCACGTCGGCAGTCGGCAAACGTGGGCGGAGTCGCCGGTAATCTTCGAGTCGATCTGTCGCCGGTGGAAAAACGGCTCGAGTTGCCGTCCGTTTCGTTCGGCCCACTCGGCAAACGTCTCGAGCGCGGTGGTAATTTGTTCAACCTGTGGCACTCGAGAACCACCCACGTTGACCTGTCGGCCCCAGACGCCGACGTCAACGTTGTCGATCACTCCGCGGGCCACAAGTGCCTCGAGGTGATCGATTGCTGCATTCCCTTTTGGGCCGGCCGTGACGGGTTCAAACGATCGAATCCAGAGTGTCACCGTTCGCTCGCCGGAGTGGTGCTGAGTCACAGTTGATCACTGACCACTCTCCACGAACGTGTACAAAAACGTTCCGCCGGTATCCACCCGTGTCCGTTTGTCCCCACTATTGACCATTCTCGAATAGTGCTTTCGTTCCCTGAACGTTTTGACAGTTGCCCCCGTTGTCGTCATATGGTCGACAGTAGGCGCTATGAGTTCGACGGACGGACACCCGAGATTGACGAGGCGGCCCACGTCGCTCGGGACGCGACGTTGGTCGGTGACGTAACGGTTGCCGCCGATGCAAGTGTCTGGCCCGGTGTCGTCTGTCGGGGTGATATCGGCCCAGTACGAATCGGGGCCTCAGCACACGTCGGTGACAACGCGACGATTCACGCCTCACAGATTGGTAAGAGAGTGATGTGTGGCCACGGAGCCGTGCTGAATGAAGCCGTCGTCGAAAACGGTTCATTGATCGGGTTCAATGCCACGCTCAACGCCGGTGTAACGGTCGGTCAGCGGACAATCGTCGCCTCTGGGACGGTCGTCTCCGAGGGGTATAAGATTCCCCCCGAATCCTTTGCCCGTGGCGTCCCTGCGGAGGTTGTTCCGCTGGCTGAGACGACACTTGATCCGGATCAGACGTTCGAGGAGTACGCCTCCGGTGAGTACACGAACTTAGCCGAGCGCCACGATGCGTTGTTCGAGTAGGATGAGCAGGCCGTTTCCTACACCATTTTTTGTAACTAACCTGGTGAGGGCTAGTTGTTTTATACTCTCCAACCGAACGTTTGTTATCGTATCGTTGTCAGGCATCGCTGTCGAATGTGAGAATGCAACAGGAACATATCGCCGCCGGAAAAGCCATCCAGAAACGGACCGGAAAGACGTTTTACCTCGCCACGCGATTCCTCCCCAAGCGCGTCCGTAACCCAACCCACGTCCTCTATGGGTTCTTTCGTATCGCCGACGAGGTCGTTGACGACGCCGCCGGCGTCCCAACTGAAACACAAGCCGCCGAACTCGAGTCGTTGCGCGAACAGGCGCTTGGCCGGGCCGACCCTGAAGACCCTGTCTTAGAGGCTTTTGGCGAACTGCGCGAGCAGTACGGAATCAAAGACAAAGAAATAAACGAGTTTATTGACGCGATGAAGACCGACATCGAAACCAGTCGGTACGAGGAGTATGCGGACTTAGAGGCGTATATGCGTGGTTCGGCTGCCGCCGTCGGCGTCATGATGACGGCGATTATGGAACCAGATGAGCCTGAGACAGCACTCCCACATGCCATCACCCTCGGTGAGGCGTTTCAGATGACGAACTTTTTGCGCGACGTTCGTGAGGATATCCTTGATCGCGACCGAATTTATCTCCCACAGGAGACACTCGCCGCCCACGGTGTCGACCCCGACCAAATCGAACGCCTCGAGATGAGCGAGGGGTTTCGGTCGGCGATGGCTGAAGAACTCAAGCGGACGGAGAAGTTGTACCGCGACGGTGTCGCTGGCATTCGGTATCTTCCGAAAGACTGCCAGCTTCCGGTGTTGCTTGCGGCAGTGTTGTACGCCGAACACCACCGGTTGATCCGTGACCAGGGCTATGATGTGCTCACGACCGAACCTGAACTCTCGAGTGCTCGAAAGCTATGGTGTGTCGCAAAAACGCGCTGGCATTGGCACTGGAACCGGGACCCAGAAGCGGTTTTTCATCGTGTTTCGGCTGTCTCGGCGGGTGAGACGGGAAGCCCCGGACCGGGTCCAGGCGACCATTTTCCGACGTAGCATTCTTTGTACTGTGCTTGACGGACAGCCTACTCTCTGATCGTAAGGATGCCGTTGTTTACCGAGACGTCCGTTGCTTCTGCGGGGAGCTCAAACTCGAACTGTTGCCCATCAAAGACGACGATGACCCGGTTGCCAACGACGTCGGCGGAGGCAGTACCGTGTGCACCTCCGAAGTCGACGGCAATGACGCTCTCATCGTCGTACTCGACTGTTCGGACGACTGCGCCCTGTCGGTCAATCTCTTTTATTGGCTGTGGCACTCTCATATAATGAATTGGTGCCGACGACTAATACACCCCTCGCCGGCACCGTCAGGCCCTGTTTTGCCTGTTCAGTCTACGACGAGTGAGATACCAACTGTCGTCGATATTCCACCGAGAGAAACTTCCAGTTGGTCCGTCCCGAACCCGACTCACTGCCGGTCAAGAACCCCTGGAACTGCCGTCCGAACCATCGCCACGTCATACCGGTCGGTCCGAAGGAGGCCAAGACAGAACACCCCGGCAACGCCAGCGGCGATCCAGTTGCCATACAACAGGTTGACGCCACCCCACAGCAGGACGAAACTGACCAGGTCGTCGAGGATGAACTCACACTCCCGGACCCGTTCTATCAGCGCCGTCCGGTCGAACGCGATATCGACGAGGAGCACAGCCACCGTCCCCGAAATAACCCAGCCGACGTAGTTCGAGACGGGAACACCGTAGTAGACTCCCGGCGGAATAAACGCCCAGAAGCCGATGGCGACGGCGGCGGGGTCAAGGACGAGGTCGATTGAGACGACGGCGACGATCGCAGATAGCAGTCGGAGGAGCGTATTGTCTGCTCGAGAGCCGAGCAACAGCAGCGTCAGGATGTAGGCGTTCAACACCAACGGGATGAAAAACAGCGGCAATGAGAGGGGAACCTCCCCGAACAGCATCGGTCCCAGCTGGATGGTGTACTCGAACGCGCCATAGGGCCAGTCCGTCCGGACACCGATTATCTCGATGGCGTAGGTGTAGATCGTCAGGAGACCCAGACAGCCAACCGCCCACCAGCCGACCCTCGGGAGGAGCCCGACAATCAGCGGCGAGCGCATCACGAACGTCCCAAAGAGAATCAACAGCGGATTGTACGCCAACGGTTCGGGTAACAGACCTTCAGCACTCGCCACGAGTGTGATCGCCCCAATGGCTGGAAAGACGACGGCAATGGTGAACCGATTGTCGCGGACGAGCGCCTCGAGTCGACGTTGAACGCGTGCTCGCTCGAGCTCGAGTTTCGGGCTCATGCGATCCTCCAGAGGCCGCCGATGGTCAGCAGTGCTCCGACGACGGTGTTGATTGCGGGAAACCACCAGTAGGCGCGGTCGACAGCTAGCCGTGTGCCGGCAACGACGGCGGTCAGTGCTGGATAGACGAGCATGAGCGCTCCCAACCTGCCATCAACGAGCGTAAACGCACCGGCGGCCGCCAGCCAGCAGGCTCCACAGTAGGCGTAGGTTCGGGCCTCGCCAAGGACGGTTGCGGTCGTTCGGATGCCGGCTCGAGTGTCCGGTTCGATATCCGGAATTGCCGAGAACGTGTGCATGCCCATTGCCCAGAGCCAGCCGCCGGCGATGGCGAGCGCTGGGGGTTGTGTCCCCGCAAGCGCGGCGTAGGCGGCAACGCCGGGCGCAATGTAGAGCCCGTTCGAGAGTGAATCAGCAAGCGGCGTCGTCTTCAGTCGAAACGGGGGTGCGCTGTAGGCCGCCCCGAGGACGAGAAAGACGACGAGCCAGGGCCAGGCCGCCGGTGGCGTAATCGCGACGAGTGTCGCCCCCGCAACCGCGCAGCCGGCGACGATCACCGGGACAAAGCGTTGGCCCTCATATCGGGCCTCGCGTCCGTCTTTTTTGGGGTTTTCCGTGTCTATCTCTCGGTCGTAAATGTCGTTAATGCCGTATAAAAAGACGTTTGCTGGGAGCAAAAAGTACGCAAAAAGTGCGAGGGCAACGGGGGCGAATAGCGTCGGAACGTCGGGCGCTGCATACGCAACGCCAACGACAACCGGCCCCGCGAGGTAGAACCAAAATCGCGGCCGCGAAAGCTGGAGCAGGTAGCCGACCCGTCCACCCGTTGCCCTCGAGAGCAATGCCTGCTCACCCATCTTACTGCCCGAAATCCTCACGGACGTAGTCGGCGGTCAGTTCGCCGCTGATGAGACACATCGGGACGCCGATTCCGGGTGTCGTATACGAACCGGTGAAATAGAGCCCGTCGACCTTTTTCGAGCGGTGGGGTGGCCGAAAGAGCGAGGTCTGGCGGAGCGTGTGGGCCATTCCCAGCGCCGTCCCCGAATAACTGTTGTAGAGGCTGGCGAAATCCTCGACGCTGAACGACTCCTCGGTGACGATCCGGTCTCGAAGGTCGACGCCCGTGTTGTCGGCGATATCCGCGAGGACGAGCTCCCGATACTGCTCGCGGTTTTCGGGTGTGTCCTCGAGTCCCGGTGCGATCGGCACGAGCACGAAGAGGTTGCTGTGGCCCTCCGGTGCGACGGTGTCGTCGGTTTTCGAGGGGACACAGAGGTAGTAGGCCGGATCGTCGGGCCAGGCGGGCTCCTCGAAAATCTGGTCGAAGTGCTCCTCCCAGTTTGTCGGCAGGATGAGCGTGTGGTGGGCCAGTTCCTTGACGTCGCCTTCGACGCCCATGTACAACAGGAATGCAGAGGGCGCGTACGTGCGTGACTCCCAGTAGTCAGCGTCGTAGCCGCGCTTTTCGGGTGGCAGCAACTCCTGTTCGGTGTGGGCATAATCGGCGTTGCTCACGACGAGGTCGGTCTCGATGCCGCCGCTCGCCGTCTCAACTCGAAACGCGCCCTCCCGGCCTTTGATCTCCGTCACTGGCCGATCCGTCTCGTACTCCACACCTAACTCCTCGCCGAGTTCGACAATCCCGTCGATGACGCCACCAAGACCGTCGTCGGGATACCAGACACCCAGGTTGAAATCGACGTGGCTCATCAGGTTGTACAACGCTGGCGTGTTCGTCGGTGACCCGCCAAGAAAGACCAGCGTATACTGCATAATCTGCTGGAGCTTTGGGTGCTCAAAGTACTTCTCGACGTGCCCCTGCATCGAGCCTAATAGCGAGAGGCCACGGGCCTGTCTGGCAACGTCGAGATCCATGTAGTCACGCAGTCGCGGGCGATCCTCATAGACGAAATGCTCCATCCCGACTTCGTAGTTCAACTCGGACTTCTCGAGATAGCGCTCTAAAGCCTCCCCGGCACCGGACTCGTAGCTCTCGAAGATCCGCTTGGTTGCTTCGAGATCGGGGGTAATGTCGACGCGGTCACCGTCTTTGAAGAAGATTCGATAGTGGGGGTCGAGTTGCGTCAGCCCGTAGTACTCCTCGGGCGAGCGGTCGAACGTCTCGAAAAAGCGCTCGAAGACATCGGGCATCAGATACCACGAGGGACCCATATCGAAGCGAAAGCCGTCACGCTCGAGTCGGCTCGCCCGGCCGCCGAGTTGCTCGTTTTTTTCGATGACGTGGACGTCGGCTCCCGCATCGGCAAGATAACAGGCACTCGAGAGGCCGCCGATGCCGCCACCGATGACGACGACCCGCTCTCCGGCCAGTGATTTCATATGCGAAGGTACGTCGGATTCGTCATAAAGCTGTAGCATCCGTATGCAGGAATTGACATTGCTAGCCCCTAGTGAGGTATTCCTGGCCAGTGTATATCTCGTATGGGCCACCAAACTATCCTCATTACCGGCGCTACCGGCGGCGTCGGGACAGCCGTTGCACGGTCGTTTCTCGAACCGAACACTGCCGTCGTCCTCGCCGCTCGAGACGAAG
>LFCJ01000764.1_pt1 | contig 20915 bp, 16 predicted proteins | sample 643141 | NCBI WGS metagenome assembly LFCJ01 (sample SAMN03766243, study PRJNA286221) | soda lake metagenome | biome: soda lake; feature: Kulunda steppe; material: water; isolation source: sample B1-Br-g2 brine of Lake Bitter-1 | place: Russia: Kulunda steppe | collected 2010-07
GTGTCTTATATAACACACAGAAGATTTGCTGCTATCAAAATACCGTTACCACAAACCCCCAGGGTTTCACTAGTATCGATGGTCTGTGGTAAACAAGGTGAGAAACCCGTAAGTATAAGTGCTATACGTCGCTATATGCGCATGGTTCAAGCTCAACCGTATAGGATAGAAGTCTCTGCGTCTCGATTCCGTGACCAAGCACCTACGTGTTCAAGCTCAACCGTATAGGATAGAAGTGCAAAGCAGGCACACGTCGTGGTCTCCATAGTGGTGTTTCTGTACAACTATATAGGATAGATGTCGGATAAGACGTTCAGAGAATTAAATATTAATCGGATTACACTTATATGCTGCGAATAGTTAATGTTATATATGTCAGAGACCATTGAAGATATTCTTAAAGATATTAACACGGGGAAGTTCTTACCTGGGATACAGAGAGAATTTGTCTGGGAGCCCAAGGACATAGAAGAATTATTTGATTCCATTATACGTGATTACCCCATAGGTTCAATTATCATGTGGGATGTGAAATCAGGCGACGAGTACCAAATGTACAAATTCATATGCAATTACATAAGTGATACGGGGAGAACACCTACAGAGATAGAGGCTGGTAAATGGAAACGACATAATGAAAGAGTTAACACATCAGATTATAGGGGAAGCAGCCCAGACCTTGTTTTGGATGGACAACAGCGCCTTACATCAATTAATATCGGGTTCAATGGGTCGATTATATCATACAATGGCGGTCCAGCTTACTCAAGAACTGATGAGAGTCAGTGGGTCGCAGAGAAACTATGTATAAATTTACTTGGCCATCCCAATCGGAATAGAGATGACGCCACAGGTGATTATGAAATAGAATTCCGCCCAGTTGCAGATGCGTATGAGCTTCAACAGTTAGATTCTAATGATAAACCAAAGGATGGGCTCGGATACTATGGGTCTGGCAGTGTGAATAAACATTGGGTTCCTCTATCGGTATTCGTCAATGAGCATGGAGAAGCTGTTGAAAAGAACGAGTTGCTTGGGAAGTTATTACCGCTTTCTGACGACTATGATGCAGAGGAGCGTGATGAACGAATAGAGTTCCCACTTTATGATGATGAAGCAGATAAATACGACCACTGGTCAGAAACAACAATCAAAGAAGTAGTTGATGATGTAATTAATACTATAACAAGCTATGAGATAGAGTTCAAGGACAAGAGGAATAGTTGGCAAAAAGAAGAAGTAAGGGATATATTCAATAGAATAAATACAAAAGGACAGAGTCCAAAGCCATATCAACTATTAATGTCACAACTGATGAGCTATTGGCCGTACTATGGAGAAGAAGATGATTTAGAGCCACTGAACCCGCGAGAAGAAGTGGAGGAGATTGTTGAGAAACTAAGGAAAAACGAAGAATATGGCTCCAAAATCGATAGGAAGGTTGTTATTCAAACTATTTGTTATATATCAGGAGTATCATTAAGACGCTCTGAAATAGAAGATTTAGCGCAAAAAGATGAGGAGAAAATAGCATATATACGGAGGATATGGTCCACAAATGGTTTAAAAAAGAGTCTGAACGATGCTATGAATACATTAGTGGAAATAGGGTTCACACCAAAGTCAATGGATATTATGCCAATTGTATCATTATTGGGAATGTTCTATTATATGAACGGGGAATACCACAAGAAGCCGAATGGCCAAAGACGGAATTATTCCGATACCCACAATGAAGAGGTATTTGATTTCATCTCAAGGATACTGTTAGCAAATGAGTCCCATAATATAACTCGACGGTCTAAAGTCGAAGAGATGGCTGAGTACTTACGAGATGAAATAGATGATAAGTGGTCAGAAGAAGATGAAGAATTATCAGAGCCGTTCAACCAATTTCCTGGAGATGATATTATTCAAAAATTTGGATTTAGACCTACAAAAGAAGATATTGAAAATATATATCTAAACGCGCGATACAATAGCCCTTACGAAGATTACAGCAACAAGAAATCAGATTCTTACACAAATCAGGAGGCGTTTGTTATACTATCGCAGATTTATATGAATAATGTGAATAGTAATCGGACTATCGAGGACTATGAAATTGACCACATCTATCCTCAAGATATATCAGACGAAGTAGATGGCGATATACATACCATAGGAAATCTCCAGCTACTCACATCACAGGAAAACAATTCAAAATCAGATAAATTACCAGAAGACTGGTTTGAAGATTATTATGACTCCAAGGACAGAAGAACACATCGTAGAAACTGGCTGTATCCAGAGAATATAGGAGAATTAACAATAGATAAGTACAGTGAGTTTATAGTAAAGCGTGAGGAAAGAATTATTGAAGATATTTGTGAAAAGTTCAATATAGCTATGGATGATGAAGAGGTTTCGGCAATGGTATCTAAGAAACAAGGTGCTGAATAACTTCTCATCCTGCTCATCGGGTACATCGTATAGTAGACCAACTAACCCGATTCTTGTTACAATTTATAAACTATGAAATATGTGATATAGTGTGATAATTATAATTCGTTCAATTCTTCAATACTATCAATCATAGGCATAATAACTCGGGCCTGCGTTTTTGCCTGGTCGTGTATTAGCTCCTCAATAGGGGGCTCATCGTCAGGTGTTTGGACTCTATTACCTTCCACGTCGGACTTCTCGGCTAACTCATCAAGTACTGACGCACCCAATATGACAAGAGAATATGCGAATTTGTACTTGAGGAGCTTTGCATCTGTATCAGACTTATTTTTCACGTAATCCACAAGATACTTATTAGCTACGTTCACCATGAAATGGTACCCTGTGTCTTCATCCCTCCAGACAACATACATCGCTGTATCTTCCGTGAAAACAAAATCTTTCTTCTTCTCCCAGTCGCTCTCATCGACCAATTCCACACTTGGTAGACCATCTAACGGATTATCTTTTTCAGGCTCTTCACGCTCTGGGCCGAATTCTACGACCACTTCGTTAATAAACGGGATTTCTGGTCGCGGCTGTTCATCCTCGATAGCGACGACAAATTTCTCAGAGCTACCTTCCTGTATTTCACAATTCATATCCTCGACATCTAAACTTATTGTTGCAGTTCCATTCCAAATCCGAACGTTTTCCTCCGAAATTTCAGCTTTGCCATTTATCAGAGATACGGTCCCTGGCATATCCGTTCTATCAAAATAGTCGTTCTCAGCATCTGTATCGAACTTCAGGTTTACTGTCTCCGAATTACACGGAACTGTAACAGTATCTTTTTTTGGCTCGAACCAGGTAGGGAATTTCTTCAAATAATCTGGCGGGTCAGTGCTACTTGGACGACCACCACCTCGACCTCCTCCAGTTATGGACCCAGCACTAAACAACCCTGATAGGGCTGACGAGCTGCTCACAATGGTCTCGAACGCATCTGCTAATGAGCTATCTTCATCCAATTGATTCTCAAGCGCTTCCTCTTTCCGTTTCTCTACCAACTCATGTAATGCATCGTGGTCGCCCAGATGCTGTTTTAATCTATCTTCTATCTTGTCTTTGATGTCACCTCTTCGGATTCGGTCTCGGCTATTCATGAAAAACTCCGATTTATGGTCTGCTGTCATGTTACTACAATCAACTAGTACTATGAGGCTGTCTCTAATGTAGTCCAGATTCACGCCCTTCCGTGAGAAGAATCGTTCATGAAAACTAGAGTGTGACTGTCCATTGATTGTAAAAATTATCCCATCCTCCGCCTTGCGGTATCTCTTTACGTTACGCGATGTGCTGTCCTGATGCTTAATCGCATAGATTCGAACAGTGAACTTACTATCCTCAATACTGAACTCTCCAGTAGTAGGAAATCCAGGCTCAACATTTTCTCCACGGTCTGAGTCTAATCGAACATCGAGCCCATCAAGTGTGTTTGTCAAAGAGTGTCCAGAATAATCCCTTGTCTCGTAGAACCGTATTGGGAGTGGTGGTTTTGGAAGCCGAGCGGACATACGATAATACGGGTCAAGAACTATGTTTGTTGTACTAGGGACGTTATAATCATACAGCTTGATAAAAGTCCCACAATTCATTTCCTCACTACATTGCTCAGGATGTTGCTCTTCAGATGGGCGGAGTTTAAGTGAGTCCGCGCCAAATCGTGGTACATCGCCATCAATTACGAGATATTTGTATATCGGGTGTTTGATGTTGTCCCCAATATCTGCCGCATCGAATTTCCGAATAACCGTAAACCCCCACGGTGATGACCCGTTTCTAAGTTCAGGAGCACGACGACTAATGATTAATTGCGTCCCGTACTCCCCGCAATTTGGGAGTGTTCCTGTTCCTCCCATGTTGAATTCACCTTGCACAAACGGAATTCGAAGCTTATTCGACTCGTCAAGTGATAGAAGCGTATTTGGGAAATTATCAGGATGTTGTCCCTCACCATTGTCAATCACTGTATACGTTGGATTAGACTTCTTCTCACCACTCGCGACAAATGCTATTGATTTCGCTAGTTCATTCCGTTCTGAACTATCCATATCTCTCAAGTTCCCATTTGGAACATCGAAATACATCTCAACAGCTTCATGCATATTTCCAGGCGCTTCGGATGGGTTCTCAGGGTCGATACCATCAGCTAATACTTCTCGCATTAGCTTAGCATCTATCGAGTTCGTAAACTTCTCTACAATTGCATCAAAACTTCGAGCTTGCTGGTTGCCTATATCCCTAAAATTGTTCTCTTTATCACCGTAAGTTCGCCAGTACTCCTGATTATCCCATAATCCGTGGTTTGATAGGAGTTTAATGACTTCTTCTTCTGTATCAATTTGTGCTAACTCCAGGCAGAGGTTTTTGAGCTGTGATTCTGTGAATTTGGATTTGCTCCCCATTATGTCTATATAATGTTATTAGTTATCTAAATAACGTGCGGGAGAATGGTGACTATTTTAATATTACTTAGGTAGCTAAAATATAATTAATTCTATAATTTTTTATCATCTGGGACGATGTACTGTGAAAAATAATATGGGAATACTAGTTATTGTTTTTATTAAATGGGGATTGATGATTTTGTGAAGAAAAATACAGGGAATCGAGGCTCACCAGGAGAAAAAATACAAGAGCAATACTTAGCAGACAAACCACAGTCGCAATGGGCACCATACATCAACGAACTAACGCTTGACATACTATCTGATATAGTAATAAAGGACAAGTCGGGCGGGACGAACGTTTCCGACAACATTCTCTTAACAAAAAACGATATTGAGACGGAACTTGGCGAACCGTACTTGAAAGGGTTAAATGAGCTAACTGACTTCGATTTTCAGGAGGTGTGTGATAAGAATGATGTGGGTACTCTAATGAAAGAATTAAATCAGATACTTTATCTTCAGAATAAGAAGCCAGATGGGCCGCTCGCGGAAATCCCACCAGAAGTGTTATTATCGGTTGCAATTCAAAAGACCTTATCCAAAAATGTCAATATACAAAATCAAGACTACCGTTCTGTTACGGAAATTGTCTCAGATTTGTTTTCAAACGAATCTACAAGGAGTGAAACACAAACGTTAGTCCAGACGCTGAGGGACGAAGGTGACTCTCTTGTTGAACTTATCGACGCACCACAGATGACGACGCAATTATGGTCTCACCAGCGGAAAGCACTGAAGAAGTGGATAGAACACAATAAGATGGGTTTTGTTGATATGGCGACAGCCACGGGGAAAACAGTACTTGGGCTTTCGACAATAGCGTACGAATACGGTGAACTCTTACCAGCAGATGCAGAAAGTCTACCTGCTAAGGAAGAATCATCTCAGAAACAGTCGCAGAAAGTATTGATAGTTGCGGATAATGACATGCTGCTTGAACAGTGGCGTCGTGAGCTTAAGGAGCATATGTCTATCCCAGAGATGCGGACGGAGCCTGTAGGTAATAGTATCCAGTTGGTTTGGGGAGATATTGATTTTAGAAAACCACAAGGATTGGACTCGATTCAATTAGAACAGTACGATTTGGTGATTCTCGATGAAGTTCACCACTACGTCAATGGAGGTGGTTGGGGTGGAATTTTGGAACGGCTGTCTGATAAGAAAGTTATAGCTCTCTCAGGTTCTGTTGACATATCTGAACACGATGATACTGAGAAGAGACTCCAAAATAAACTGAAAAATAAATTACTAGAATATACTTTAGTCGATGCAAAAAATGACGGTATCATACCAGAGTTTGATTGGGAGATTCGAATCTCGAAAATCGCTCCAGAATACGAAAGTAATATCTCAACAGATACAGCCCTCTGCAAATCTAGATTCCCAAAATACCGTGAACGGTTGAGGTCGCAATTCGTAGAACAAGAGTCCGAATTGGAGCGTGATTATCACTTTAAAACACTAAACGATGTAGATGCATTCTCAAAGACAAAGAAAGGGCAATCCAAATCAAGCAACGATGAGGATTTCCGAGAACTAATCGCTGCCATCCGTTCCCGACGAACACAGCTCTGGAATGCTCAACCACCATCAGATGAAATTATTGACGTTGTTAAGAAGCATCCAAAGGATAAAATCTTGGTTCTACTAAACTCATACAACAAGGTAAAGTCCATCCAGAAAACCTTAGAAGTCATTAACGCAATACCACACGCAGTGTATGTTGTGGAACAAGACGGAGCTGACCAGAATGATACAGTGGAAGACTATGACAACCACGACGGTCCAGCAATATTACTGGGCGTCGGTAACCTACTTGGTGAGGGGATAGATATACTTACTCCATCTGTTTGTATTAATGTTTCACAAGGAAGTGTGAATAACACGCTACTACAGCGAATTGGACGCGTATTACGGAAGACCAATGGAAAAGATAGCGCTATGTTCTATAATATCGCCACTGTACCTGGAACAGATGAGACGACGCTATATGACCAGGATGGGAAGAACCTAGTTGAGTCACTTGTTGAGTACATGCTCCTGGGACTTGAGGTAGAATCAATTCCACATATCACTTACTCACAGTCAGTTGAAGAGCACTCCATTGAGTTGGAACAAAAGGGAATAGCACTAATTTCCGACTTACTGAATGAACCAAAATACAGACCTCCGAAACGGCCAGATGTCCAACAGAATGAAAACGCAGTGATTAGTCAAGTTATTAATTGTGGTTCTATAACCGATATTGAACTGTCAAAGGAAAATCGCTTAGATGAAAATAAATCCCAGAACAGCTCACGAGAGACTGATGACGAATATGTAGAAGATGGTTCTGTAAATATAGAGATTAATACGCCGATTCCCGAACAAGGAAATTGTGACTGCAATACCTTTGATAAGAGTGTTCTGAGGGAACTAATCGAAGATTCTATTGAAGAGAAAATTAGGGATATAGTCCGTGACGAAGTAATGAATATACAAGAATCAAATGCAGAGATACGTGATGAGCTAGATGACATAAGAAGTATGTTAGAAGACCTTAGATATACTGATGAAGTATGTGAAGATGGGCTGAAGCTGACTTATGGAGCAAATGAAATTCAAAATACCAAGAATGATTCTTGGGAAGAGTTCATGGATGAAATACGTCGATTTAGAGACATAATTCAAGAACCACCATCTAAAGAACTGGTATTAAAATACGGGAATATCCCTGAAGATATAGATACAAGCATAGATTGGAAATTTGCACTCGAATCATCAGGTATTGAAGATATTCCAAAAACAGAACGTAAGAAGTATACTAATGTAGAGATTCTTGAGGATATTGAACGAGTAGCGGATAAGCTAAATCGACCTCCAACAACTACAGAATTCAATGTGCATGGAAACACAAGTAGTGCAGCTGCATCAGGGAGGTTTGGAGGTTGGGATATAGCTCTAGGGCTATGTGGTCTTAATCCTGAAAACATGCAGAAACCTAATAGTAATGAACCAAAATATACTAATGACGAAATTTTAAATAAATTTGAAGATATAGTGAAGGAATACAATCGCGTTCCACAATTAACAGAGTTTAATCACGAGGGTTTGTCATCCACCCTTATATACAGAGTATTCGACTCTATGGACGAGGCTCGTGAATACGGACAGAGGATACTTAATGAAAATAATATGGTAGTAGATACAGAAGAAGACAAGGTAAGCACCTCAGAAACAGATAAAACATCCGATAAAATAGTTGTTATAGAGTCAAATAATAAAAATACAGATTATGTAGTAGAATCACGGCACGGGCAGAGATTCCATGTGAAGGAAATAGAATCGGAGGAAATGATTGATGGTAGAAAAATAGCAGATATTGTCAATTCAATCAAATACATAGGGACGATAGTGATATTACACATAGACGCAAAGGTTACTAAATCAGCAGAACATTATGTGGACAAGGAACCTAACGTCGAAATATATCAAGGGGACGAGATGTTAAATTATATTATCGATAACTATGAATGAATCACGCGCTCAAAAATATGCGGCTGGATGGTTTGATTCGAGAGGTAGGTTAAAATTTAACACGGAAAATAAACCCTCTGGGTGGGTTTTTCACCCAAAATTAAGTTTGCCATACCGATGTGATAAACAAGTTGATTTCTTCGAGGATATATCTAAACATGTTGGATTCGATTTTAGACAAAGAAAAACAATAGAAATATACAAAGATGAGGATGTAGCTTCATTTATAAACTGGGTATATGATGAATTAGTTCGAAATAAAGGAATTGTGGAATATTTCTTAGAAGTATACTTGGATGACCAAAAATACTATACAGAAACTGAATTTGAGAGTCATTTAGCAACAATTGAAGAACTATCACCAAAGAACTGGAGTGGTGATAGCATCCATTCTTATGAGGACTTTGAAACTACTGATGTACCTACTGTTCTTTCTCATACGCCAGAGTACAACTATTCGCCGCCATACATAGCAGCTTGGTTTGATAATCGTATGGTTTTCAGTTTACAAGTATCTGAATCGAATAACTCGATTGGGTATATTGCAAACCCGCGTATAGACGTATCAACAAAGTACATATACTACACTACAGCGGACTTATTGGAGCTCTGGCTAGCTGATAACGAAGTAAATTACACAGCCCAGGCACAAAAGACAAAATTCAGTATAGAGATTACAGAAGAAAATGATATATTGTGGTTGCTTAATGAACTCGGACCATACTGTATAGCAAGACAAGATGACATAATAACATTTTTAGAAGAAGTAGGTCCATATATTGACCCACACACGAGCGTAAGTCAATATGACAGTGATACTGACTTCTTAAGGTTTGTGCGAGGCATGTATAACGCGAAGAAAACAGAATCTGACCGTGGAAACGAAATTAGAAAATACACGCCAGAATATTTTAAAAATAAACTTAATATAGATAATTAGATTGAGTTATAATAGCTAGATAGAACAGTGTGATAGTAAGCTATATTAGTAACACAGAATCCTAAGCAGAGTAAGAACACTGAATAGATACTTTATTAGGTCAGCATAGTGTGAGCTACTATTATGTCGAAAGAAGACTACTGCGACGCTGCAAAAGAACTGAATGCAAGAACCGATATTCCGCACCACCCGAAGTGGAAGCGACAGATGGATTTAGGGGAGTACGGAGCTGCTGTTTACTGGTACTCGGATTGGGATGTAGGGCCAGAAGATTATGGCGGTGACCCTGATGAATACAGCCACATTAGTGATTCATACCATGGATTCAGTGTTGAGCTTTCTAATGCACAAGATGGTGGATGGCACGCTACGTTCGCATCCCCAACTCGTCATAGAGAATTTCACCAGCCAGATAAGACCAAGTCAGTAAGTGGCGTCTCCTTGGACGCAGCTATTCAGCACGTTGAGAAATTACTCGCAGAAACTCCTGAAGAGTAATAGAGGAGAGTTATTGACTCAGTGTGATGTGATTTTGTAAAAATTAGTTTTTGTCTTTAGGTGCTTGAGTCCATAATCATTTAGTGGTTAATGATAAGGTGATTATTATGCTTGTAGATTCAGACAAAGCAAAGAATTGGTACGAGATGCACGGTATTTCGAATGATGATTGGGACTCATATGATAAAATGACCCAGAATATGTTACGACTGGAAGCAACCTTAGATACGTGGTCAGAGATAGATGGAATGCGTGAAACAGGAATTCCACCCAGTGCAGTTCTGGCGTATATTGACCCAGAATCTATTGGTATTGAACATTCAGAACTGGAGTTCTATAATGGTGATGATTCCGTTACTGATGTATCCACATATGTGGTTCAAAATGCTACGAGAAATATCAAAAGATTATTCATAAACGATAGTACAAATGTACTTTCTGTAGCTTATACGGGAGACCATATTCGAATTGAAGTCGAGGTGACGCCGAAAGGTGGAAAGTCTTGATTAAATTAATCGGAATAAATTTATTGTGTGACTTTTAAAATGTAATATGGAAGATAGAACAATTGACAATCCTAATTGGACCTTCAGAAAATTAGACAAATCTGAATCTGATTATGGGTCTGTAACAGAGTATGTATTTGAACATGAAACCGAACAAAAAGCGGTCAGGATTGGAAAGTCTGAAGGAGGACATATAATGGATTGTCCGCGTGGTTCGTGGCAGGTAAATCTCCCGCGCACGGAAACTCCCGATACACGTTGTTTTGAAACAAAGACTGCAGCTCTCTGTTATGCATTCGGTTGGGTGGAGGCTCAGCAGTAGTACACAGAAGAGCATACGCACATAGTTCGGTTTTCTTATTACTGTTCATCTAGTTCTATCAATGAATTTAGGATTGTGATATGTATAGTGTAATATGTATTATGAAGAACATTTTCAGGATGATACAATACAGGAATTAGAGACTATCGTTGAAGACGTATTCGAAAATCCGCTGAAGAACGCAGAGAAAGGGATGGACAATTGGGATGAGTGGAAAGAGAATGAACGATTCAAAGCATTGATGATGCCAACTCCTGTGGTGTGGGCCGTTAGTAAGTTTGAACGTAGCTTCACTCAAACACTAGGCCAATATATTTACGAGAAGTTCGCTCGTTCAATTGCTGATTCAAACCCTAAATGTGGGAGTACAGACGTACAACATACTATTGAAGGGAAGATACCTACACAGCAAAGTTCTGCAATTGAGGAAGTGCTTCATGACCTTGATAATGGTACAGAACCAGATTGGGAAAAGGAAATTAGTCGTGTTGTAGGGTTTGAGAATAACGCCGCAACAGAAAACGTGAGCGTGACATGGGATGTATGGATAGAAGATTTTCAAGATGGGAGGCCTCTTTGCGTTGAAATAAAAACGCCAAAACCGAATAAGGACCAGTCAATCGCTGCTAAACGAAAAATGTTGAAAACCGTAGCAATGTATGAACGAAATGATGCGCCCACACCGATTCCACGATTTGTTTTCCCATTTAATCCGTATGGCTCAAGAGACGAGTATAATCATGCACACGTAAAGAAAATATTCGATGTGCAACATAGCGAGGCTATGCTGGTTGCAGATGAATTCTGGAATGCAATTGGAGGAGATGGAACGTATAAGGCTCTCCATGATTTCCTCAGGTCAGAGGTCGATAACAAGATTGAAGAGTTAGAGGATGTGTTAGGAGATAATGTGTCTCTTGGTGAAGTTGACTCAGAATTGCTTTAATTATTAATATTCTTTCATCAATTCTCTTGCTTTTTCTGCACAGGATGCGTCTGTTTGTTCATTAGATTCACGCTTATCGATAACCTTGTCGTGGTAATATCTGCCATCTTCATCTTTTACGTAGAGATGAACACTTGCACCCTTGAATCCGCTATCATAACCTATTTCTAAATACGATTCAATATCATCATCCTCTGTAGGCATTTTCTCTACATTCAACCATGTTCGAATATACGTCCGTCCGCCAGAATCCCACACTTTTCCTCCATACCATCCTGGAGGAACTTCCACTGGTGAGCTATCGATTGGTTCTTCCCATCCTTGTTCTCTAAGATTGTCTGTGATTCCCATACAACACCGTTGATACAGATAGACCATATATGTTTTGATTCGAGCATAGAACCCTATAGGCAAGAACCCAATCTTTATAGGACGAACTAGTGAACAAGTAAGTATGACGGGTTACGATACCTTTAAGGAATTCTCCCAGGCAGTCAACGAATCCCTCCCAGAGGAGTGGGATACACAGTTTGATGAGATGCATATTAGAAATACAGACGGTCAACAAGCAGGATTTCGTCGTGATGATTTAATGTCATTTATCCTTGAAATCCCATATGATGAGGAATGGCCGTCTGACAAATTACGAGCACATGTCCCAAACCATGTTGCTGCTATTCCAGACCGTCCAGGACAACCTCTGTACACAATTGAACCTGTTACAATTGAGAACACTGTACAAACAGTGGTAGAGAACGCTCCAGCCTATGAAGGAACGTTTGAGTATGATGATGACGAAGACCTATAGCCTAAAGCATATGGCTATTTTGTAGACGTATTGTGTAAAAGAATGAATTAGTAGACTCATCTATAACACCTCGACTCAATTATCAGGAAACCATATACGAAAGTTGATTGGGACTGTTATTTGATTTTGGTGATAGTTTTCCTGGTTCTGACTCATGACCTATCTACCAGGGCTAGCTAATTCGGGTTATCTTTCTATATTCAATTATCGGGATAAAAATATATACCTAGGGTCCTGTTTATTTAAACAGGAATGGCTAGTGATGATAAAAGGAAAGCTATTGATTTATTCTGTGGTGCTGGCGGTTTCAGCAACGGATTCGAGCGAGCTGGTGTTGACATAGATATTGGAATCGATGTTAATTCAGCTGCACTGAAAACATACGAACATAACCATGATTCCGACGCGTTAGAACACGACATCCGAGAAGGTGTACCAGACAAAATAAAAAAGAACAATTATGAAATCGTATTCGGAAGTCCTCCCTGTAAAGGGTTCAGCGATGCCCGAGGGAGTAGATATATCGATGATGAGAGAAATGGTTTGGTGTTCGAATACATTCATTGGGTGTCTGTCCTCGAACCAGATGTTGCAATTATGGAGAACGTGACAGGTATGAGAACTATTGGGGATGACTTCATGGATGCCGTTCATGGTGAATTCGAGGATGCTGGCTATCCACATGTTGAAGTCAGAGAACTGAACTCAGCAACATTCGGTGTTCCACAAAAACGAAAACGCGTGATTATTATTGCAACACACAAAGATGCTGGGTTTAAACCATCTTTCCCTCCAGAGAGTAAGGAGGAAAACGCTCCTGATAATGTGAAATCACTCCTCCCACGACCACGGACGACCGTAAAAGAAGCCCTGGAAGACCTTCCTGAAGTCACAGACGACGGCGTCGTTGAACACAACTACGGCATTTCAGACATGAGTACGTTGTATTCAGAATACGTTCGTGACTTAGATGATGATGAAAAACTAAAAAATCACCGTGCCAAACAGCCACGTTCCGATGAACACGCTCAGAAAATTGTACAGCGATTAGAACCAGGGGAGATGTATCGCTCAACAAGATTTGGTGAACGGTATAGGCAGGTATGGGATATACTCTCTGATGAGTTTACAGACTGTGAAAATGAATGTTTCAAATTCATTGGTCGGCATAGGTCTCGTAAAGAGTATCGAATCAAAGGGAAAAGCGTTGGGCACGTAGATGTAGAGAAACTCAAAGATGAGCTGCCATTTGACTCGAAGAAAGTTGAAAATACACTGGAAGACCTCGAAGAACGGGGTTGGACTAGAACGGATGAAGTTGATGGGAAAACAGGATATGACCTAAATACAAACTCAGGAGTCCGCCCCCGATATATGCGATTGCAGCCCGATAGTCAGTCGAATACAATCCTCACTACGGATTTCAAGCCACGAGATAAACTCCATCCATATAAAAATCGCGGATTGTCTCTCCGCGAAGGCGCTCGAATTCAGAGTTTCCCTGATTCATTTGTATTCCAAGGTAAGTTTGATGAGATTGCATCACAGATTGGAAATGCTGTTCCACCGCTCATGGCCTACAGAATCGCAACTCATATTTTAGAGAAAATGGATGAATCTTAAGAGCAAATATTACTAACAATTTGATTGATATTATCTGATTCTGGGTCATATTCTGCCCAACTAACCATATCATCTAGTGAACGTGTTGAACCAATATCTTCTCTACTAATCGCACCAGTGAGGGACTTCTCTAACTGTACAATAGTCTGAGCGGGGTTCGACCCATTCATAACCACTTTTGCTACTACGACATCCTCGTTACTGGTCCGAGCCACAATCTTACGGTCAATCCCAATCATTAATATATATTATCCATTCAATTCTAAAAGTATATCGGTCTAAATACATGAGTATGGGCAGTATAAAACATTAATACTTTTAGTTAGAATCACACTTTATCGATGAGTTTTGTAAATGGCAATAATATTATAACAATTCGTATTAATTTAATATGTAATGGTCGCAACAGAGCGTAGAAAAAGAGCTCCATCAGATATTGTAGAGAATATTAATAAGAAAATTTTACTTCCTGAAATTCAAAGAGACTACGATTGGAAAAAGAAAGACGTTATTGAATTATTTGATTCGGTTTTTAGGGACTTTCCTTTGGGTGAAGTTGTGATACTAAAAGAGAATGATTTATCTACCATAATGGATATGGAATCCAGTCAGGACACGGAACCAAAGATTCTTTTCCATTTGATAAAACACCATTTAGATGGTGTTACTAAGGATGAAATATCCAATAAAATAGATTCCATACAGTTTGAGGGTTTCTCAACAGATTCTAAAGTATTAGCTCGAAGGCCTCAACCGCTATCAGGGTCGGATGAAGTGCCTGATGCAGGTAAATTAGTTTTAGATGGACAGCAAAGATTAACTAGTCTTCATATAGGACTTGATGGAACATGGAATGAGAAGATAGATGGTGATTTGGTTACGCAGAAGTTATGTATTGATTTATTATCATATAAGAGATTAGACGAAAATGTTGATAATTATAGATTCCCTTTGAAGTTCATAGATATTAACGATATTAGCAAATCGTCTCTTAACAACAATGAAGATGAATCGGAAAACAACGAAGGTAGTAGTGGAGATAGTAATGAGATAGGGGAACTCAGCTATTATGTGAGAGGTAAAGGAAATAATATGAAAATCTGGATGCCTTTGGAATATGCAATTCAAGATAAATCAGAGCACGATATTACATCAGAGGTTACTCAGGAGCTCACAGAACTTCCAAGAGAGCATCTTGAAGATAGTTCTGTCGTCGAATTTTTGAATGAGCCACTACATAATGACGATAATCAAACAGACGGGTCTGAGGAAAACGAAATGAATGTAAATGAACTAACAAGGCAGAGGAGCATAGAAAAGACCTTCAGTGCCGTAAAAACGCAATTAGAAGACTCTAAAATACACACATATGAACGACAGTTAGGTGAAAAGTATGAGAATATTCTAGACGCATTTATAAGAATCAATACAGCAGGTAAACCGCTTAGCTCTCAAGACATACTATTATCCATCTTGACATATAGGTGGGCGAAGAGACAAAATGTTAATGCCAAAGAAAAAGTTAGAAAATTATCTGATGACATAAACAGGAAGCATAGTTACGAATTCAACATAAAGGACGTTATTAAGATTTTATCCTCTATTGTAATTGGTCGACCAGACGCGGACATAGACGATTACAACGATTCAGACCTAAAGTTCCTAGAAGAGAATTGGGACGAACTTGAACAATCAATTCATAACACCATAAGGCGTGTAGACAAGCTAGGTCTCAAATCGGACAGAAAGATAAAGAACAATGCTTTGTACCCATTATTCACATATGTGTTTCATTCTGATGATAAACAATTTGGATACTCTGACAAAAAGAAGTGGCATTACTGGGTTTGTTCAACCTCTATTGATGGAAACTATTCGGGCGAAAAAAACAGAGTCACAGAGACGGTTTATCAGATAGTCGTACCGTACTCAGACACCCCTCCAAAGTCTGCGAAAGACAAAATACCAGACAGTATTGAGTCCAAATCAGCATTTACGTCATTACCTCTTGGCCAGATTCACCAACGGTTAATAAAACGCGATGTTGATTTTAATTTACATCAAGACGCTACGCATGTGTCGAATGGATTAGAAAAAGACGTGAAACAAAGCAAACAGGCATTCGCCCTACTATCGATGATATACAGAGAAAAATTCATTGATGGCGACTTTATTCGAGAAAATTATGAATTGGACCACATATATGAGAAATCAACGTTAGAAGATGTTGCTACCAAGACAGATAATAGAAATCTTAAGACCCGTATAGATAATTTAAAAGATGCACCAGTTAATCGTCAGGCCCTAAGTAAATCTGAACACGATGAGCGACACGGACGAAAAGAAAACTGTGAAGGGTACGAAAATATTAGAGATTGGCTTGCGAGTAGGCGTGATAACTATCATTCAAACCATTATTTACCTGAGGAACTCGGATATGAGATAGAGGACTTCATAGAATTTACTAATACTAGAAAAGAAACTCTTGAAGAGATTGTTGCTGACTATAACAGTCCCTGGGACGTACCAACTAGTGATATTGATTCAGACGAGTACAAGAATTTATTTGGTTGTCCACCAACTCAAAAAGAATTCATGTGGAATAAAACTCGTTAAGACTTTCATAGCGAATTTGTTAACTATATTAGTATCCATTGAAAGCTCCTAACAATTCTATAATGCTGAAGGTCAATCCTTGTCTGAAGGATTTTTTAGCCCATATCTGAAGTTCCGTAAATAGGGTGCACGGTGTTCCTGATAGTGACTCGACTATTACGTTGATGGGTCTTGACTTCACCCATAGTGACGTGCTGAACGCACTCAACCACCATTCAGAAACTACACCCTCATCTGCTCCAAGCGCATTTGTTGGAGCAGGTCTCCCGTGTAAGTACAAGAAAGCAAACACATATATTTCGGGCTGTGTGAGTATGGCAAAGCACATTCTTAAATACGAAGGAACAAACGGAGAGCTATCTATGATGCTAGAATAACAGAATTCAGGAGAACTCGAAAATACGCTATCGGATTAGAAACAACAAATTATATAACAATTCTATATTTTGTATCTCACATGTCGTCTAACAATATCGATTATGCTATTACTTGTGCTCGGCTAGGCTGGAACGATGACCTATCAACATGTGATGGTGATTGTGGGTCGATTGCTGTTGCGATTCAAGACCTGTTTGGTGGAGAGTTTGTTGGTGTAACAAAAGAACCTGAATCTGAAATCCCTAGCCATGTCGCCGTCAAGATTGATGGTACAGTATACGACGGTGACGGTCGTACTTCTCTTGAATCCATGGCTAAAATCGGTATTTTCGTACCTGAAAGTTGCCGTTCTGAGGATATTTCTCGACACTTTTGGTCTGCAGACTCCATACCGTCTTACATGGTTGATAACAAGAAAGTAGATATTGCTAAGGAGAAGATAGAGAACTATTTGAATTCTTGATTAAAAGAAAATCCCAGCAATGGAATTAACGATGCTCTTCGAGTAGTTTCTGTAAGAACAGATTGTCAGGTAGATTTACTGAATCTCATCAATTAGCTCATTAATCTTTTCAGTCCTGGCTTCGTACAAGCTTTTTTCATATTCCTCTTCAAGTTCCTTTCTCACTTCACTAACTGTGTTCTCAATGAATCTGCCAAATGATTTGTCACTTGACAAGTGTTCCCAAAATTCATCACCTACGATAGCTTTGCTTTCGAAATTATCGAGATTAGATTTAATTTGGTGGGATACATCATCACGCTTCCCGCTAGCAATACAAAGGAAGCCTTTGATTTCTCCGTTGCTGTTCTCTTCAATTTTCGTTATGGCGTCGTTCAGCGATTCGACCATTCCTACATTCATTGTATTCGTTCCTGATTTCAGCTGGATGTAATGGATTTCGTCATTAATTTTAATCTGAAGGTCGAAGTTATCTCCCAAAAGTCCCACATTGTTTCCGTCAGGAATTTCTTCAGCTCCGATAATTTTGCAGATATTTTCCACAGTCGTTCCCCACGAGGTGGTCAGTGAACGGGAAAACATTTGACTAACATACTCTCTAATTTGTTCTTCTCTAGTAAGACCCAGCGCAGCATCTCGAAGGCTGTTTGAAGACTCATCAACATCCTCTATAGTTAGTTCATATATTTTCTCGTAACGTCGATTTAGATACGTTCTAATTTCCTCTTTGATTTCGACTCGTAGTTCTTCACGCGGAGTGTCATCCAAGAGGGTTGATTGATTAATATTTGAAATATCGAACTGAAGCTCATCTGGCTCTGAACTCGTCTCACGCGTCTGTTTTACCAGACTGTCGCTCCAGTCTCCAAACTCATCATCTGGTGATGAACTCCCTTTGCTTGTAATGGTATCTAATTGAACTTTCTCAATCAATTCTGTTCCACTATCACCTTTTAATTCTTCAGGTTCTTCATCCAGATATTTGAAGTCGTCTGTAGTAAATTCCTCTTCTACGTTTACTTCTACGTTCCAATGGCCTTTTTCACTACTATTAGCAACACGGAGGACTAATTCTTCATAGGCAGCCTTTTTCTGTTCTTCAGACCCAACATCAGGAAAGAAGTCCTTTTGGATGACTTCGTCTGGAACCATATACAGACCATGTGCATGTCTTTCAACCACGGATAGTAGACTTTTTGCCTTATCCTTGATTCCTGTTTTTCCATTCTGGCTATACCATCGAGCTTTTTCACCGTTACGAATTCGTTTGTTATTCTCATATGACTCATAGACTTCGGGATTTCCATTATTCACGGCTGCAGGATGGTCTTCCGTAAAGGGCATAATATGACCTGCTGTTAATTCACCGTATCCACGTCGGTAAGCTGTGGAGATATTTTTTGCCCATTTAAGGAATGCTTCCTTCCAAACCCCGTTAATCCTGACGTTACTTTTGGTGGCATCCCATGGAAGAACAGTTCTTGACCCCTCTGTTTGGAAATCGAGAATAATTTTGAATCTGCTCCTTCGCGTGCTAAATCCTCCAAATATGGACTCTTCTTCCCCATCTATTTCAATATCTGATGTGAATCCACCTTCCTCATGTTTCAAGTTGTCGTCTACAAGAATTCCTTGACAATATATATCTGTACCTGCGTACTTTTCAGAGTTTTTGTTTGTGAGCATCCCTACAGTGACAGTTACATATACAGGCGAATCAAGACTCTCATCACAATATCGACCATCAAGTTTGATTCTAGGATATTTTTGGGGATAAATCCAATAGGGCGTATACGAAAAATCATGAGATACAATTGGCTCTACTTCTTCACCGTTAATCGTCAGATTCAGCTTCAGACCTTTATATCCGCCTTCAGACAAGTATTTATTATACACTTTCCCAATGTGATTCACGAAACTTTCCGTAGTGAATTTATCTGTAACATTCTTGAATACGATTTTTGTCGTGCCTTTTGGTAGCTCTTCGACAGAATTCATGTACTTTCCTTTTTTCCATCCTGTTTCACTTTCTCGTTCATCCGCTAATCTGACTCCGTGTGTGCAATCTGCATCTTCATGACGTGAAATGGCATAATAATTTTCATTCGATAGCTTAAGACCTGCAGCCTTCAAACCCACACCAAATTGTGATTGACCTCCTTCTGCGTCACGGAGACCTGAACTACCAAGAGTAAGAAGATATTTCATGTCCTCTCTTTTCACGCCACCTGCATTATCAGTAAATACTAGAACTTTTTCATCGCTATCGTAATCCACAGTCAGGTTCACCTCGGAGCGATTCCGATTGTTTGCTGTAGATACCGTATTATCAACAACTTCTCTAACAGCAGCTTCGACAGACCAATTCTGTACGAGAATATCCTTCATTCTAGAATTAGGAACTGTAGGGAAATACTCCATAGCATTATTCTCGAATTGAGCGTATCCTACAGCGCTATCTAACTCCAGGTCCTCATTCATTACGGACATGTTCAACTATCGATTTCAACTGCTCCTTAATAAAGACTTTGATTTGGATACAACAGTGTACACAACAGCCCCCCTAACTCCAAAAACCTCTTTAACTTAAATACTCTATTCATCTGAGTTTCAAGCTAATATAACCAATCTTAGTTCAACAAATTTGTTGAATAGATACTCTGATTGTCCACCACGATGCCTCTCACTACTTCTGAATACGTCTCATACATTTACTCGAACACTTACTCTGCACATAAGATTCACTAAAATCATACAAATAATAATACATATTCTAATTCAAAGAATATATAGTGTAGAATCCTGTACCTGGCTTTATGACAGAAGAACTTACATCATCACAATTCACTAGCATACAGGACAGAGTCCGTGAGGGAGATACTCTCACAGTTGTATACAACAATCAAAACATCGACGACCAAATCCGTAACCCACTCACCCAAACAATGGACGTTACAAGCATACGTGGCAGCTGGATACTTGGAAACCGTACAGAGAACCCGAGTCGGAACCGCGGACTCGGAATCGTGAGCCGAACGTACGGAGGTGAGCAAAGGGTCATGTTCGTTCGCAAAAACTACGTTAGGGGTATGCGTGACAACCACTACGCAGGCCCTGTTTTAGAAATCAAACTGTAACACCACTGTTCGATTTCAGTGTCATAGCTATTCAGCCGATTTCTATGTGTCTTATATAACCCAGAAGAGTTCTAAATCACAATCCGCTCATACAATGCAACCACAATCTGATGCATCTCTACTATCTCAACAGTATTCTTTGACGTGGCTATGTATTGCTGTTCCAGTCGGAGAAGCGCTCATCTGAGACGATGACCTGTTTCACGATTTCCCAGTCCTCTAAGA
>LFCJ01000767.1_pt1 | contig 20885 bp, 14 predicted proteins | sample 643141 | NCBI WGS metagenome assembly LFCJ01 (sample SAMN03766243, study PRJNA286221) | soda lake metagenome | biome: soda lake; feature: Kulunda steppe; material: water; isolation source: sample B1-Br-g2 brine of Lake Bitter-1 | place: Russia: Kulunda steppe | collected 2010-07
AGTCCAGGGATCGTAGACGCAGAGTCAGTGCCTACTGGAGGGGCCGTGAGTCCTCCGATGTGATCGACTGTATTTTGACGTAGAAGCCGGCGCAGCTTCAGTCGTACTCTCTCCTCGTAGCTTCCACTCATCAGATACCCAAGCTCACTATCAATGTTCTCTGGATCAGAGGGAACGCGGAGCTCTTAATCAATTTTCCACCATACAGATTTTTGAAGATACTTCCAGTGGGTTCTATGAAAAACCACTGTCAGATCGGACTAGACGATCGGTCTTATCCCGAATGCAACGATGAAGTTGTAGCTATTTGTGAAATGAAGGTCAGCGGGAAAATATTGGTTCGGCTGTGATCAAGAAGCGGATTGCGAATGGGGCCACGAAACGGCAACTCACTGGAGTAACTCAGAACAAGTCAGTAGACAGGAGATCCGAGAAACTTTTGACCGCCAATGTCATATGTGATATTTCTCTCTATCTCTCCTGAGACGGTAAACTACCGTGGCCGAAGGTCTCGCCATCGAACATCGACCTCTGTTCCTCCTTCAAGTTCCACACGGTAGAGAAAATCATCTCTCTCGTCTCCAGTGACACTACTCGCATCATCCTCGAGAACGTCGATCACTTTCCCTTGGTGGACATGAAGTTGTTCATGATCAAGATCGGTTTCGTCAGGAAGATCAAGACGAACCAAATCGCCGACAGTATATCCCTGTACCATAATCACGAATCACTGTCTTAGACTCCTTTCGTCAGGCATATATCTCCTACCGATTCTTTTCCTTGCCCAACAGAGCCATGCATTCACTTGCTTAGATATCGTGGTGCTCGAATTCGGCTATATTATTGAAGGCGGCTCTTGCATAACTCAGCGAAACACGTTGACCGCAAAGCAGTCAATGAGCCCACTTAGCGGTACTCCGGCGAGGTTTAGCGTCCGTACGAACCCGTAGGTTCGGACGGACTGCTCCAATCCAGGCTTCGAGAGGCCGCGGAACTTCTGCAGCCACAGATTGACGAGCGACCAGAGACATTCGACTTGGTTGATGTGGACGCCCTCATCAGTGACAAACTCTTCGGAGTGTGGAACGACCTTCTCGTTGTCATAGACGAGTGGCGCGTACCCGCGCCACCCGTCGTGCCACAGTTCGGTAATCTTTCCTGAGAGGATCTCTACCTCGTCAAGCGTTCGCCTCAACTCCTCGGGTTTCGCACCACGTTCGGCACGAATCACACGGAGTGTATCTCTGCAAGCGCCAACGAGCGTCATCGTATCACCTGGTGCACCTTCCCAGCGTGATCGGCCTGGGTCGCCCGAGCCGCCGCGGGAAAGACCGTCCCGCGGCGGCGTCTGTCCCTTGAAGCCAGAGCATTGCTGGCCGGTTTCGTCGATCTGGGTAGGACTGTCACCATCCTCTTGGAGATGTGTCCAGACGAGGTGGAAGCCGCCTTCGAGCGCGGCTTCCACCTCGCGGATAGTCGTATGGACAGTATCGTAAACTGCCTCGAAGAGCTGCGCAATCTGGTTGATGCTAAGCAACGTATCTGCGTAGAGTACGAAGGCGATGACAACCTCTCCGGGTGTGAGCGTCCGTCCTTCGAAAGGTGTGTTGCGGGTGTAGGTGAAGGAATATCGGCAGTTAGAACACCACAGCCGAGGACTGCTGTCCCCGGCGTTGATAGTGGTTTCACTGCAATCAGGACACGGAGCTTCTTCCCAAGCCTGTTTACAGCGCCGCTCGATCTCGGCATCGAGCGGCTCTGGTCGCAACACTATTGATGTAAGCTCGACAAGCTGCTGAAGCATCCCGCCGAATGCGGTTTGGTTGTTCATACTCAGGACGCATTCAGCGGGATGCCGTGATTCTCACGCTGTTTCACTGCGTTCGGCAAGAGCCTTGAAGGCTTCAATAACGGCCAAACTAGACCACCTACAGTCCAAGCGACGAAACAGTCTAGCTTAACGCCTTCGCCGACGATTGGAACAAACCCACACCGGAACGCATTGGTACCATCCTCCACGAACTCGGACACCACGACACCAAGCCTGACAAAGACAGCCACAGACCCAACTGGTACCACGCAGTCGAACAACTCAGCGGTGAAGTCATCCATGATCTGCAAAAGGCGCTCGACATACTGATACGGATCGTTATAACGTCGCTTAGGGCGGCGATCACCGGTAAAACAACAGACCGTATGAAAGGATAGTAGAAAAGAAAACCGTTTCACAAATCCCTTACAGTAATAAGATATGTGGTGATTATGCTTGTGAGTTGTATGTAATTAGTTAGTACAGTTCTCGCAGCACAACGTTTATCGGTTATCGATCACCCCATCTAAACGATATGGCTCAGCGTAACGCAGGACACCTCCAACAAAAAACGACTCTGACTCCCACGAAGGACACTCTGACAGCTCTCAAGTCTGACGTTACATTAGAAACTGCTATTCTTGAATTATGTGACAATGCGCTTGATGCTTGGCAACGTTACAGTGGTCGAACCGATTCTGCTACTATTGAGGTATTTACGGAAGATAGTGATGGGACTACCGAACTCGTTATTCGTGATGACGCAGGCGGGGTAACACAAGAGAATGCGTCAATGTTATTTGGGTTAGGACAAACTGCAAAAAATGATTCGACAGGCGCTATAGGTACATTCGGTGTTGGAGCAAAAAAGAGTCTTGTCAATCTGGGGTTACCCTTCCGGTTACGGTCACAACATGCAGAGGCCACGACCGGGTGGCAGTACCGGATTACGCAGGAGTGGTTAGAGAACGATGAGGATTGGTCAGTTGAGATCTATGAGGAAACGGAACTAGAGCCAGGAACAACAGAGATTCGTATCGAGGATCTTAACTATGACTGGACTGCTGACACAGCTCAGAATCTCCGGGAACGGCTTGGTGAGTCTTATAACGTATTTTTGAGTGATGATTTTCAGGCGATGCGGGATGAGGAGTATGATCTTACAATAAGTGTGGATGGCGAGACAGTAGAACCCGCTGGCTTGCCTGATTGGTCATATACTCCATTCGATGGATTAGCCCCACGTCGTTATGAGAATATTCGGATTGATGTTCCTGATGCAGAAATCAGTGCAACTCTCCATGTGACGGTGGGGTTGTTGCGGAAAAAGAATTCCAAAACTGCTGGTACAGATATCTATTGTCAGAAACGGAAAGTTGAATCAGGGCTTCGCAACGATGTCGGCGGGTTTGGAACAGGGCCTGATCAGATCGGCCAGTTCAACTCCCACCACGAACGCCTCAAAGTGCTTGTTGAACTCGAAACGGAGGAAGATGGTCAACACCTTCCCTGGGACACGCAGAAATCGTCTATAGACCGTCATAATGCCTTGATGCGGGGCTCTAACGATGCACGTGGTGTCTACAATTGGCTTCGTCGGATTGTTACCCCGTATTATGAGGCAGACGCTGATACGATACCCCGTGCTTTTCTTGAGTACTATCCAGCCGATAGCGAATTTGCAGCGAATAATGGACGTGTTCAGCACCACGGCTTCAGTAATCGTAAACGGATTGTGTCCAGCTACAAGCCAGACCTCGATCTACCTGAAATCACAGAAGTGAGGAATCAGAGTCAGAGTCATGCGATTCTTGGCTTGCAGTGTCCCAGTATAGTTCCTGACTGGCAGACACCTGCTTATGAAGCTCAGTTGAAGACGGAAAGTGATCTTCCGACAGAGGCACTCCCAATCATTGATTCAGTTCCAGAATCACTCTCACCACAAACTGCACAACGGCGTGCTGGCCAGCTAAATGAACTTGCTCGGGTTCATCTCTCACATGGTCTGAACGCGGCATCAGCCCTTGAACCATGGCACCTCCCTACCTATGAGCGATACGTCGAAGACTATGCTGACGACGGGTTTGAGACAGTTGAGACTGTTCCTGATGATCTTCCTAGTTGTCCTGATGAGATAGAAAATAATGGAGATGCCTCTTCAACAGAGACGGTACGAATTTCAATGCGGCATCTTCCGGAAGAAGAGGACACAACTGAGCGTGCCGAGTTGTTCCTTGTGTTAGGCGGAGATTCTGAGGATGAACGTGGTGCACCAGTACTGGACACAACACGCGACAAGTTGTGTAAGGAACTTGATTTACCAACGGATGCTGCCGATGATATCCTCTGGGAGGAGGCCAGACAGCAAATCGATAGCTTCCTATAGAAACCTGTCAATTTTATAGTTCGGCAGGATTTTATGGTCCGATCGAGTAATCTCAAACGTTAATGGTAGAGCCGATCTTGAAATGGGCTGGTGGAAAGAGACAGATGATCAATACGATCATCGACCGATTTCCGCCCCAATCTGCATATAATCGGTATTTTGAACCCTTCTTTGGAGGAGGAGCCGTTTTTTTCAAACTCGAGCCGGAAAACGGGCATATTAACGATATTAATGAACGGTTGGTGAATTTCTATAAGCAAGTACGAGACAATCCAGAACAGTTGATAACTGAATACCAATCACTTGCTGAGAAACATCAGGGACTGAGTGGTGATAAACAAGAAGACTACTATTATGAACGGAGAGATGAGTTTAATTCACTCCGTGAAGACGGTGTTTGCACCCATCCGTTACGAGAGGCGGGCCTTCTATTCTATCTCAATAGGTCATGCTTCAATGGTCTCTACCGAGAGAACCAAGAAGGTGATTTTAATGTCCCGATAGGAAGTCCTACAAGCATTCCATTAGAAGGCGATCCGATTCGTGAAGTACATGAGGTACTCCAAAACACGAAAATTACCGCAAATGATTTCACATATGTCAAAGACCACGTAGAGGAGGGTGATCTCGTATATTTTGATCCACCGTACCTCCCACAGTCAAAGACCTCGAAATTCGATAAGTATCACGCAAGTGGGTTTGGCCCGAATGAACAACGCGAGCTTCGAGATATTGCTGCTGAATTAGACGAGCGAGGCGCGCATGTACTCATCACGAATGCTCCAAACGCTCTCGATTGGTATCAGGCTGACATCGTGAATAATTTCCGTAAAGTTTCAGTCAAGGCCAAGAGACGAATCAATAGTATTTCCACTAGACGATCAGGGCACGAAGAAGTCATTATCACTAATATAGATCCTTTTGAACAACGCCAGCAAACCTTTGAGTCGTTCCGAGAGTAACCCTGCGAAAAACACTAATTAGGCGTGGGGATCAGGAAACAGCTCAACCTCATGGGTGCGTTGTAGCTGATACAATCCGTCAACTGTTTCGAACCGTGATTTCATCACAACGACGTCGGCAGACGGGCGACCGAATTCTACCCCGTCGTCATTTGTATAACCAGACCGGAGTATTGACAATACGTCTTCACCAGGAACACCTCGGTCAGTGGACCAAACATGTAGAACAAGCAAATCTATTGAAGAATAGGCATCTGCATACTGCACGAGATGTTTTGCCTTTTGTGGTACTTTCTTTTTGCCAAATTGAAACTCCACCGCGCACTGCAGACTGTAGTCATCCGGGTGAAACCAGCCAGAATCTGCTGCCTGCGCTGTGTTTCCACGTGTGTCTCCTTGGATGGCAATACGCTGATCTTCATCAAATATCGTCGCCTCTACAGTAGCAATCTGTCCTAACTCGTTTCCAAGCAAAACATAATAGGACAGCATTAGTGGGTGAATCGATCCCCGATCTTGTCCATCTTGAAAGAAGGGATAATAACTTAAGATATGCTCAGTTGAGATCGTATCTCGATACTGTTTCGTGAGTTCGTACTGCGGAGTGTCTGCTGAATACATTACCGATCTCTCCAGACTTGCACTACTTCCGGTGACATTCCACCATGTTCCAGCGCCTTGGGACCGACTTTCACTAACAGCGGTGCGCGGATGGCCTCACCAGTTACGAGGGCCTCTCCCGTTGAAAGAGCGGGAAGCTCATCAATATCTTGTTCAGAGAGCATCTCTGAAGCTTGTCGAATAAAGGCTTGATCTTCGGGATTTTTGAGACGCATTGTAACCAGTGTGTTACACTGGCTAGTCACGTCCGAATCGAGTTTGCTAGGTCGTTGACTGATAATCCCAAGCCCAATACCGAATTTTCGTCCCTCAGCTGCGATTTTTCGAATAATTGGTTCAGCTACAGAGCTACCTTGGGACGGCGCGAAGATGTGGCCTTCCTCAAGCACGGTGAACACAGGTCTGATAGGGTTGGTTGCTTCGCTGATTGCGTCAATAAGCTCGTTTCCGATAATACCAACGACGACCTGCATCGCCTGATTGGAAATGTTTTGAAGATCAACGATGGCGATTCTACCAAGTTCATCTATATCATCTAATGGATCGCGACGACCAATCATGTCAACGATGTCAATAGGTTGTGCGCCGCCATCGTAGAAGATTCCTGTGTCACGTACCAGGTTTCGTAACCGCAGCGCGATGATGGACGCGCTACGGGCGTTGAGAGCTGATCGTTCTTCCTCAGTCAATTGAGACCAAGAACGAACATCATCAAAATCTGTACTTAAAAGGTCGATGAGATCGGTGATGGCGCGTGGTGCCTCATATTTGCTTTCCCAGTATCGTAGTACAACTGAGAGAAGCCGTTCCTGTGGTTCCGTCATCGACGGCATGATATTGGTTAATTCGTCTTTGGTAAGTGAATCCAATCGGAGTTTTAATGGGGTGTAATTCTCTTGCCCGTATTTGCGATCCGCGAAGTTCCCCTCCGGCGCATAGACCTGGAGGCCGCCTCCTTGCTGCTGAAGCTCGTTGATCCGTTGCCGGGTTTTTTCCAATTCTTTCTTCGTGTCGCCACTGAAGTGTGAAAGGTCATTGAATTGGGGACCGCCGCCAGTAATAGCTTTACCGTATTCTCCGTGTGGATCAAAGACGAGGATGCTCGCATTAGTACGAGTTAGCATGAGCTCCATGATTCGACCGACGGTGTAGCTTTTGCCTGCACCAGTCATCGCTAAGACGGCCATGTGTTCGGTTGCTATCTTGTTCACGTCAATATAGATCGGGACAGCACTCTCTCCTTCCTCATAGCCGACCAGATGCCCTAACTGGATACTGTTCTGTGGCATGTATTCATAGAACAGCTGTAGGAATTCAGCATCGACCGGATAAAGTTTCGAGCCAGGGTCAATTGGTCGACGGGGTGTTTTAATTTCACTTGTTTCGCGGTCAACATAACCAATGAGTTCGATTGACGCGAAAACGTCTTCACCAAATTCGTCTTTCGTCAAAAGCTGAATATCAGAGACATCGCCACCAAGACTTTCGTCAAAGAACATGCTTTGACGTCGGATGGCAACAGCTCGGCCTAAGACCCATCGCTGGTCATCATCCACTTCTTCTTTATGAGGAATACGGACAAATCCACCGCGTTTCAGGCTGTAACTGTCTTCTAATGCTGCTGTGACTGTTAGTTGGCCGGTGTTGCCTACGAGTGTGCCGAGTGCTTGGTTTTCATTCATTGTTGATGTCCTCAGAATGGTTCACGAGTTCCTTATAATACAGGTCCAGCATCTCCGGTGGGAACTCACAGTGTTCCTTGGCATACCAGATTGGCACTGGTAAATCGATCTTCGAGAGCCAGAACAGCGAACTGAAGCATTGACCGAATTCTGTGATGTCTCTTGGTGTAAGGACCTCTGCTGAGCCCGGTAACTCGAGATGAATGGTTTCCTGTTCAGTATTTGGTTTGTAGAAGAACCCTTGGACATCCAGTTCTTGCAGTTGTGATGGCCGCCACCGCCGGTCAAGCCGTGATGCAGAAAAAGGATAGGCGATGGTCCGCTCGTTTGATTGTACAGCGCGTGTGATAAGGCGGTTGGGTCCAATTGAACGTATTTCCTCCCATGAATTGGTGACGGCGTCTATCAGTTCTGCACTTACTGGTTCCACGAAGTGGTCGGGATCAGCATCCTGTAATGCAGTAAAGAAGAGGTTGCCACGAGTTCGTGAGAGACCGGCTACGAACGGGCCCGTGTCAGTCCAAGGCCGGAGTTGCTCGTGGTTTGTTTCCCAGAAGGTATCAAGTTGTGCAAGCATCTCATCCCAGTGGTCCTTGGCAACTGAGTCTTCATAGGTGAGCATGTCCTGTCGCGGGATGGTGAGTGATGAATCAAGAAGAATTAGGTCACTATCGTCGTCGATAGCTGTTTCAGTGAGTTCCATCATCAGTGTCCGTTCTTCCCATCGCATGCGTCGATGTGCGTCTCCAAAGTCGCATGTTTCTACGACGCTACGGGCATCTTGACGGACATCGCTTATCGTTGTCCCCTCTATCTCCATCTGCAAGCTAAGAGCAGCAACGCCATACAGAAGTCCCGAGAACGCTGGCCTACTAGTATTATCACTGACAATAACACACACTGAGAGGGTCTTTGGGGCATCATCGGTTTCGACTTGTTTTGTTAGGTCAGCGTTCCGAAACCGTCCAAGAAAGTGATTGAGTTCGGAGAGCTGGTCTTCTAGATCTTGAGCGTCGTCACTAATCGATAGCTGAATCTCAGCAGCGATCTCCTCACCTATGGAGATATCTTCATCCATTGAGCAGCCTCCGTGTATAGGGGGTAAGGCTCCGCTCGCTGATTGTACTTGCTAACGCGGCTTCGTCAACGTCTGATCCGCTGATGATATTTTGCTCTTCTAATTCAGAAAGTAACGTACTCCACTCTTCATCGGACAAGTTGAAGTCGATTTCTTCGGGAAGAGCGTTCTCTAATGTTTCTAATGATACGGGAACAGTTTCTCTTTGGTTTGAGAGTACATATAGTGCTAACAGACCATTGTTGAATTGCGCACGCGTTATTGGTGCAGTATCGGGATCGTCCTCAGTATTCTGGTGAACAGCTTTGTTCTCCTCAATGTTGGTAGTTATATATTCGACCAGGTGGTCAAGGAGTTCTCGACGGTGCTGTTCGTTCCCGGTAACAGCTAATCGAGTGAGTTCTACTAATGAAAGAATCACCTGACCGTTTGTACTCCGTGGTTGCCATTCGACAATAACTGGACGATTACCAGAATCGTGTGCTAATGTCTTTCCCCTGAACTGAGTGAAATATCCTATGGCAGGGACAGAAAGATCGATGGAATCTCTCTCTTGGGCTAATTCCCGAGCAATCGATACAGGACCAGTTTGACCATCAAGCAGAAGTGTGACATCTTGATCGGGAAATGCAGTCAATTCAATTTCGTCTGATGACTTTTGCACTGGGGGCACACCAAGGCCGATCAAGCCCGTATCACGAAGTTGCTCCATCAATGTCCGACCGAATTCTGAGTCGGATTGAATAACAGCTAGCTCAAATAGTACCGGGCGGTCATCTGACTGTTCTAGCCAGTCGGATGCTGTTATTGATATGATTTCGAATGTGATGTGGTCGGTGAGGTCACTGGGCGGTGAGTCATCTCCCGCATGGATGTAGTAGGCGGATGCCTGATCGTCACCGGGAGACATAATACTGTTCTTCGTACTGGATGATGTCCCACTCTGCCAGCTTTTCTAAATGATTCGTATCGATGTCGCTGTCAGAAAGCGGTTCATTGTTTTCTGCAGCGTTATACGCAGTGAGATATGATTCCCAGTATCGCTCTCCGTGCTTGTCTACTGTATTGAGTAGACGTTTGCCCTCTTCATCAATCTGTTCGAGGATCCCCTCTATCAATTCTAAAATTTCACCGTACGTTTTGTCCTCGAACGGCGTTGGGCCATCAATAGAGCTTCGATCAATATCGATCTCTTCTCCCACTGCAGTAGCAAGTTCTTCGAGAGGGCTCCATTCGTTCTCAAGCTTGTCCTGTTCCTGTTGAATTTTCTGATCCGCGATCTCTTTGGCAATGCGTTGGTGGAGATCTAAACTTGCTACCTTTCGGCGCAACTCTTTGATCGAGGCAAGAAGCATCGAAGGCACCGTATCTCCTAACGGTTCTTCTGGGTTTTCCTCCACGCGCTCAAGCACGTCTAACTCAGCTGAAGGCGTAATCTCTTCCATCTTATCATACTCATCATAGACGTTGTTGAGTGTCGTGTCCTCGGTGACCAGGTCTCCTGCATCAGGCACTTGCTCGATCTCCTCGAAGAAAGGAACGCTCTGACTTGAGAGGAAGTTCTCGAACTGCGTTACGTTTTCAAAGAAGCCCTCTGTCACCTCCCAGTCATCGTCAAGGTCCTCGAATTCATCTAGGAACGTATCGAACTGGTTATAGGCGGAAGTGAAGTCAGTCCATGGTCCATCATAGCGGCTCTGGAGTACACCGTTGTACCATCCAATGCGTGTGAAGGCTTCCTCGAATTCCTGATTGTTGAGGTGGTGTTTGATCGTATTTGCTGTTCCTTCTGCATCTGGGTCAGACTGGACAAGTGCACCATCGACTGAGTCGGCTTCTAACTCCAGATCGTCCTCGATATCAGACAAGATGCTTTCGATTTCATCGGTTGGGAAGTCTTTCCCTTGACACTCATCATACCTGTTCTCCAACTCCTCTTGGCGAGTCTCAACCTGATCAAGGACTTGATTTCGGTCCTCTGCTAAGACGTCATCAAATTCTTCTAGGAACTCAAACCGATATGATATGCTGTAGTCAATGTGGTCTGTATCTTCTCGCATGTCCGCATACTCTTCGCCGATATCCTCGTAGGAATACTCCCCAAGTGTGTCGAAGGTATTGCTTGGATCGTATCCGCGATCTGCAAAAGAAATGATCTCGTTTACTGTCGCCGTGGTGTCAAACCATTCGCCAGCCTCTGTTTCGGAGTTTAGCAGTGTTTCGTGATCGACGTCTCTAATTTGATCTGGGTAGCCCTCCAGTTCATCACGATAACTGGTCAGGTTAGAGTTATTAATCCGAAGGTCGAACAGAGTCTGATCGGTTGGTTGGACCTCGAAATCTTCGAAGGCATCGTGGGTGTTACTTGGGACTTTAATAGACACTTCTTCAATACGATCGTCCAGATAATCGGTATCGTGGAACTGATAGCCATTGTCCCCTTCTGAAACAAGGCCGAGGTAAGAAAGTAGCTCTAGAGTATTTGAAGCAACAGTTTCAATTTGCATAGACGAGTCAGTTAGCAGTTTACCGGCTAGCTCGGTGTTTTGAAGCGGTCCTTGTTGGTCAATGACGGTAAGCACATGTGGGACGAAGGTAGGTAATTGGAGTTGGCGGTCTTCATTAAATAGAAGTGCAACACGATCGCTGTTTTCCCAGCACCGGTGCCACGGGTCGATGTGTTCTTCGTCTAGATTCTGTCCGTCAGCAGCGAGTAACAAGCCTTCTGCGAGTGTCTTCTTTTCGGCCGTTGTGGCACTTGGAGGTACCAACTCTTGGAGAACCCATCCGTTTTCTTTTTGGTCTTCAAACCATTCCAGATCTCGTTGGATGACTGGCTGTCGGCGGTGTTCTTCGATATATTGTATATTGCCGCGAAGATCATCGCTGTAAAAGATATCACCAAGGAAGGAGAACTGGATAAAGAAGTCACGAGCAAGATCGCGGTTGCTGATGACTTGTGGAATGATGAATGGACTAACAGGTTCGTATTCGTCACGGACTTCAACCATGACTTCTTGCCGCTCCAATTCAGTTTCAAAGAGCAGATAGATGATTGGCAGTCCTTGAGTTGCATCTCGCTGTATACGTCGGATGCTGTTTTTCGTGTCAGTGGTGTCTTCGTGGTGAATTACAACGGCCGAATCACTACGCACGACATCGACCGTATTATCATCGTCAATATCGGTTACAAAATTTGTAGCTGGAAGGCCGACTTCATGCGGTTCGAGATCGGGTGGGGATGAGAAGTCATAGTGCTGGAAGCGAGTATATATAAAACCTTTTATGATTCGTTCGGTCTCGTCTGTTGTGTTCCGAGATGCTTCCATCAGATCGTCCCACAGCTCTTCATCGTCAAGCCAGCGAACTGCTCTAGTGTATTTCCGCCACCGAATGTTCCATTCTGCTAAGAACTGAAGTGTAGGAGCGAGATGTCGTCCGTCACCGGTTGTATTCTCGTCTCGTACAGTTTCTAGCGCGTCAACCAATGCTTCGATAGCAGCGTCATCTACCTGTCCAGCTTCGAAGGCGAATTCTGCTAGACCGCGTAGGTCATCTCGTTGGCTATAGAGCCCAATATTGTCTTCATCAATGCGGAAGACAGTGAGGAGGTCCTCTAATCGGCCTGTTTTTAGCCTGGTTCCTGAGTATGTTACGACTTGTTCGCTTGTCTCAGCTGGTGATACTTCGAAGCCGGCATCTCGCAATTGTCGTTTGATATTGGAGATGGATGTGTTAACAGGGACAAGCTCACAGATCGGACGGATATTTTCTAACGGAGTCGTGTAGTCTAATGTCGCGTCAACCTCTGACGAGCTAAGCCCTAAGTCGTTGACAGCAACCGGATGTATTCGATAAATGATATCGACGACTTGATCGACAATGTCGATCTCGTCCGCTTCCCCCAAGATATCATCGACGTACTGCGGATCGAAGATATCATCGAACCGGTCGGGATTCGATTTGATGAGATCATGATATGATCGGTCTGGTGATTGCTGTTTGAAGTGGCAGAGGGTAGACATAGCGCGTGTGAACCAACCGAAGTTGTTGAAAGAAGCGAAGAAGAGTGCTTCAACAGCATCAGCGTCAATTTGTATCTCTGATTCTGTATTCTCGAGTAGTCGCCGTACGTACTCTTTTGCGTCCTGTATGGTTGGATCGTGGAGAGATTCTTCTTCGATCCTCCGTTCTACCCCGCCTGTGGGGGTTGAGTATCGTTCCACTCCGCTTGTACAGAGAAGTACAAAGTCCGCGTTAAAGTTTGCTGGATAACGCCCTCCGACGTCGTTCGTTGCTTCCTTTAGCCCCTCGAATAATGCTTGGAGTGTCTGTCGACCAGTTCCTGTGGTTTGTTCGCTATCCGGGGCTTGGTCTCCGATAGACCCTGCTTCTTCGACTTCGTCAATAACGACGAGCAGACGGTCGATCTCGCTGTCTTCGATAATGACCTCTAGATACTCTTCAAGGATTTCAGTTGGTTGACCGGGGTTAGCAGCAATATCCTCGAGTTCAAATAATGATCCACCAGCGGTTTCGAACCTGGTTGCAATATCTGAATATATGTCACTATCAGCGTCTGCTACGCTTTCCAGTGCGGCATTAACTGCTTTTGCTGCTGCGTTTCGTGTTGTAAGATTGGTTTCGAACTCTGAAAGACGAACCCAGAGCGGAAGGACATCTTTTTCTAACTCATCGAATAGATGTTTCTCTGTATAACTTCCAGATTCGTTTTGGATAAGCCAGCCATGCTCACTGTCTGTGCCTTCCGCCACCAGCTGGTGGCCGACACGAGATTTGCCTGTTCCCCAGTCACCGTAGATGATAAAATTCCCGATCGGCGCGTCCTGATCTTCGCTTAGGAACTCCCGTAGATGATTGTATATGTGCGTTTGACCGATGAAGGGAGAGGAAACTGGGTATTCCGACGTTCCTCGTCGACTGAACGGAGTTCCTGGCATATGATTACGTAGCAGTGAGACGCTGCACCTATAAGGATTTAATCATTGATATTGCGTCACTTGGAGATCCACATGTGGAAACTCCTCATAGCTAGGCGGTCCATCTGGATCGAGCCGTAATCCTGGTTGTGTACCAACCACTGTAATCTGACCTGTGCTCAGCAGTTCCCGGGAATGTTGTTTGAATTCGGTTTCCGAAAGGCCTCTACTTTGACAAATGTCTTGACGAATATCATCCCACGTCACAAACCCTGACGCTTCTCGATGCTCCATATAGGATTCATGAATTGCTGCTAACAAGTCTGTGTCACCCGTTCCAAATTCAACATCGATCAAGTCATCCGTGACCTCAGGCAACACCGCCTCTGCCTGCACATTATCAATAATTAAACCATACTCTTCGCCTCCCCGCTCTTCCTCGAGCTCCACGAACACACCTCGCTCATAGAGGTAGCGGAACGCGTAATGCAGTACCTTTGTAATATTCCCACTGAGAGGTTCATCATTACGCATTGAGGTAAAACGCATGTCTAACTCATCATCTCGAGAGATATTTGCCCGGTTCTCAATCTTTTCCCAGAGAAATGGCCCAATGATTGGCTCTTTATTCGCTTCCAACAAAAGATTCGGTACCCGAGCAACACGGACATCTGCCTCCGGTAACTCAGGATACTCCTCCAAAAGCTCAACCGCGTCTTCACTAATATCACGTACCGTTTCCGGGGAAGGGGTATCAGACTCGTCTAGACCTCTAAGTCGCTGTTTAATCATTTCTAAGTCTTCGAGTGCGTCAGAAAATGCAGAGAAATCGGAGGAAACAATAGTGTACTCCAAATCATACAGCTGCTCTATCTTTGGAAGTACCTCATCGGGGAGTTCGCTATCCAGTTCATCTATTAATCCAGCGATGGTGTATGCACCGTTATAGCTGAATCCACTCCAAGCATAGGTATACTCCCACTCAGTAGTTGCCAACGCTTCGTCCCCACGAAACAGATGTGGACCATCGTACGTTAACCAGCAGCCGGTAGAACCCATATAATAAAGGAATGACCGGAGGCGGATGAAATACCTACCAAGCAATTGCGCCAACCACTGTCGCCAGGCTGGATCATTATCCAAATATAGCGAACGTAGCCGTAATCCCTCATCTGACAATCTGTACTTGTCATCTGATGTGCGGTCAAAGAGGCATAATCCGCCAAGTTTCACGCCGACATCAGGTTCCTCATCGTCTACCAGCTCAACACCGTACATATTGTTGAGTGGTTTCGCAGATCGAGACGGCACTACCGGTTGTTCGGTACCATCCTCAGCACGGACATGATAGCTGTTAGCTAGATCGCGAAGCGTATCAACAGTGTCATCTGGTTCAATACGACTCAATATCGTTGGATACCGTTCTGCTTCTTCAGGATCTGAGTTATTCCATAGCAGATCGGTAGGGAGATAGAATCGGACCGAGGTCGTCATGCTTCGATCACCTTTGGGAGGGCGGTTCGAACCTCCTGTTCGATCTCATTATAGAAAGAAAAGATACCGAGCTCGCCACTTCGCAAGTCTTTCCCGAATTGGTTCTGGAGTGAGAGATTATGTGTTCTGCTGTCCACTTCGACCATTCGTAGCTGCATAGCGAATGCGATTATTGTTGCATCTCGTTGATTTTGATTTTGGTCAGTGACTACTTCATATCCTTGGTGAGCTAGAACTTCGGTCAAGAGTTGGCCGAACGGTACATTTGATCCCGTTATAGAGGCCATCCATTGGTTGCTGCGCTGAGTGATGTCAACCAAATCTACTAATGCCAGGGTCGATTGGATAAGTGGATTGCATACAAACTCAACCGATTGCAGAAATTGTCTCCGCTCTGAAGGGGGTGTGTCAAGGAATTTGTGTCCTAGCTCAGTAAGCGTCTCGTACGATGGAGGAGTTAACATTGGTACAGCACCAAGATACTCGTATCGAGAACGTAGATGTCGTTGCAACTGATCATCGACACCTCTTGTTTCCCCTGACTCAACTGCCTCCAGTGTTTCACGGAACGCTGTCAGCAACGACTTGCCGCGTTCTGTAAGTCCTGCCGGAACGGTTACCCGCCTTTTTTGTTGTGTTTGTGCCTGCAGCGTTTGGAGCACTGAGCTGTCCGACACTCCGTCATCGAATTGGTACAAAGATTGACGTTCGGTCTCTGGAACAACTTCGATTTCAAAATCTACTGGCTCGGTTCCAGGATAGGTGAAGCGATGGCTTTGATGTTCGATCGCTGTGGCCAAGTCTGCCGCAGCATCTGTCTCTGTGAATTCAATTCGTTCTTCGATTGACGCCTGCAGTGTCTCAACAGCTTTCTTTGGATTCGATATCGTGAATCGAAGGTCTTTATCCAGCGTATATGCACCGTTAACAGTGGTGAGTGGACAGCCAATTGGTTCAAGAACATTCTGGATTATGGCTTCTATATCATCAGTTTCCACATCATATAACGCGCCCATATCTTCGGCTGTGACTGCGGCACCTTGTTTGGCAGCCGCTCCAATAGTGCAGAGAATCGCTGATCGTAGTGGAAGAACGTTATCTGACTGGTAGTAGAGATACTTGTCCCATACATAGACAGGCTGGTAGTCTGTGTTGGTGAGCAGTTCATCAATGGTTTCCGTTTCAAGTCGATCGCGAATTTGAGAGTCCCATGTTTCGAATAAGTTAGGTCGATTTAGCCTCATTTCGCTCTCGCGTTCTTCTTCGATAAGCACATCGTAGGGTGTGACGTCACGTTGTTCCACGTAGGTGAGTTCCAACCATCGAGAGAAATGTGGGATCCGTCTCAGGAAGTCAAAAAGACGGACACCTTTTTTCATGCGTATGCCGTCCCGTGCTCTTGGTGAGAGGATGAACATATCGTCCCCCTTTTCAAAAAGCCGAATACAGAGACCCAGATCAATATGTGAGTCGCTATACGAACCAATACCAGCCCTTTTGAATACTGAATCGATATCGTCTTTCGTTAATTCTCCATCGCTGAGGAGAAGAGGTAAAACATTGTCTGTGAGGACGGCAGGTTGTTTTGCCCAATAGATTCGAATCATTCTTTTAGTGTAATTTCAGGTACCGATCCTATAATCCTTTCCCAGCGGCTACCCACCCCTCTGGAATTTTATTCTGAAAAGAAAGAGCGGTGGTGCAGAAGTCTTCACAGGCCCTCCACCCCCGTATTTCGGCTATAGGTTCAATGTAACGTACATCCACGGGCACTCACGCCAGAGACGGGCACAGACCTGCCAGAGTCCGTCTTGGCCGTCCGTCTTCTTGCTCTTTCCCGTGTCGTCGTGAATGTGGTTCGTCACACAAGTGAACGTCAAAATTCAACACAGTAAACTCATCTGCTCTCACCGGGAAAGCTTAGTCCTCTGTTTCGCTCTGAATCTCGGTCCTGATATCGATTAGTCGGGATTTGACCTCATTTTCGATGTTCTCGAGTTCGCTGTCGATATCGTTCGCCGTGTTCCGGATGGAGGTTGTCTTCTTTTTGATCGTGCTGAATCGGTCAATTTCGGCTTCGATCTCGTTGACGTCGACCTGAATCGCCTCTGGATCAAGGCTGCTGTCAGTGTCGACGTGCATCTGGACGGCACGAGTCCGAGCCCAGTTGAATGCGATACGAAGGTAGCCCGGTTCTGGTTCTTCTTCCTCATCGGCGCTCAGAGCGACGGCGAGACGATCGTTGTCGAACTCGTGAAAGTACCCGACCTTGTTCGGGATCTGCGTTTCGGCCTCGAAGACGATGATACCGTAGTCGGCGTCGCGGTTCTCGATCGCTTCCTCGAGTTCGTCTTTGATCTTTGGCTGGGAATAGCTCTGATCGCTCTTTGCTTCGACTACGATTCGTTGCCCGGTATCGGCAAGCGTTAGAACGTAGTCGCCGACTTTTCGATTACTGAGCTCGCCGATTTTCTCTCCAGTGTGCTCGACCTCGTGGCTCGTCCCGTACACGAGCTCGTCCAAGATCGTGCCAACGGTTTCCTCGAAGTCATCGCCTTTGAGCGTCGTGCGACGTTTGAGACGCTCTTCCGTTTCTTCCTGGGTGGATTGTTCCTCGACTTTATCTCTGAGTCGCTCGATTTGTTCCTGGAGCGAGGTCTTTAGACGATACGTCGGTGTCCCCTCCCGATCTGGATCGAGCGCTTTCCGAATGCGTTCGCCGTCTGCTCCGAGTTCTTCGTCTAACCGCTCGACGAAGACACCTTCCTCCCCGAACGCTTCTTCAATATGCATCCGAAGTTTCCCATCTTCTCCGAGGTGAGTCTCCAGCGTCTGTGGCACATGACCGTCGTCACCGAACTTCTCTTCGACCTGTTCCTCGATCCGTTCGATCTCTGCCTCGAAATCACGCTGTAGCTCTTCAAATCGACGTTCCACGTACTCCTCTTGTTCTGACGTCTCTGCAAGCCCTACCGTCACAACACCAACCCGGAGTGCACGATCTAGGGCTTCACCCCGTTCGTCTGGATCGATATCAGAAAGGTAGTCAACTACCTCCGAATCGGTGATCTCGGCATTTTTGATTACTACTCTGTCGTCCTGAACGGTTACCGTCGAATGGGTCTGAGAAGACATTGATACAATATGTTGACGAGCATGAATGTAAAATAGGTTAGGGTGTTGTTGGTGAAAGTGAATGTGAATCAGATGCATTTGAATACATTCAGATAGATCATCAAGTCAGACGTGTATCAATACTTATTCAGCGGCCATTACTATATCCAATCATGGAATGGACGACCGATATCAATTTAGGGGGGTTCGGGAGCGGTGCCGAAATGCGGTGGGAGACAGTGAAAAGCTGGCAGTCGTTCACTAATTTCTTCAAAAACGCTGTCCATATCGACGCTGTCACGTACTGTGAGTCCCCCGAGCTTCTCCTTGATCTGTTCAACAAGCAGGATGAGAAACTCGAGTCAATGGACGTCTTGGTTGGAAATCGAGAAGAGTACCAGTCCGCAGTTAACGATGCAACCGTTGCTCGACAACTCGAGCGGTACTACCGTGAAGAGAAGCTCATCGTACGACTGAAGAAGAGCAAGGTCGTTCACTCGAAGCTCTATCGAATCGTCAAGCCTGACGATGATGTGTTGCTCATCGCTGGTAGCGCGAATCTCTCGTACAACAGTTGGAAGAACCAAACTAATAGCGTCGTTCTCTTCGAGACGACTGTCGACAGCCAACTCGATACGCAATTCCAAGAGTGGATCCAAGATCATCGGGACAACTACGCTGACGAGATTTTCATGCAGGATTTAGCGGAGGAGTTGGATCAACTCGATGACGAGGAGGAGAAAGAGCGTCGGATCGAGCTCTGGATCGACAACCGAGACACGCAGCTGACCGAACAGGGTGAAGTTCACTCAACAGTCGGGAAAGAACTGAAGGAACTCGGTGGCGAGGTAGATAAGATCGTTGGCGTAACTGATGATCCTGATGAAGCTGATGAAGTCGTTACGTTCCAACACGAGCAGATTCAGCCTGAAGAGAACGAATCCAATAGCGACGATCAGTCGGAAGTGACTGACGATACCGGTTCTCCCGAAGGCATTACAGCAGCCAAAACCCCGGAGTACACGGTCACGCTCTCAACTCAGGGATTCGACAACGATGGGTACCTAGATCAGATGGAGGCAGATCTCAAGCGGCGTGGTGCTGACGTCGGCTCAGACGCGATCACAACGCCGGTCGAGGGATACACGAATTATCTGGAGACACGGTATGATGTGCCGAAGATGTGGATCGACGGCGATCGTGGTAGTGTCCACCTCCAACACGGTGAGCACCACCGCATCCTGACGTCTAACTACGATCCTGACACCGAGATGCTTGACTCCGCGCTCGCGAATATCGAAGAGTACATCGAAACGGTCGATCGCTGGGGTGAAACGAACAACGAGCAAGCCGTCATGGCGCACATGTACGAGGGAGTCCTGTATGGGCTGTGGGCTCCCTTCGTCAACCTGTACGCTCAACAGTTTTACGGGAATGTCACTCTGGATAATGCGTTGCAGTATCTATACATCTTCGGCGAGTCAGACGCTGGAAAAGACAAGTTCGCAGAGTTCGTCCTGCGACTCATTTCCGATGATCTGGTTCGTGGCAGCGCTGACGCCGACGATGTCGGGAAGAAGCAGATTCGATCGCTTCGGAACATCGACACCGTATTCCCGTACGTCGTCTCCGATATCTCGAAGCAGAGGATCGAACGGATCGAGACGTTACGGAACTTCTGGGAGGACTCGTGGCATCCATCGAATGACGTCTCGTATCCGACAATCATCTTTACGAGCAACGACTCCCGTCCGAACGACTGGTTCCGCAACCGGGCCAAGATGCTGCACTTCGACGTCGCTTTCCCATCGAATCCCGAAGACGAGGGCTTCTATGAGGCACAGGAGGATCTCAACGCTATTCTCGATGTCAAGAACCCAATCTTCTCATATGTTTCACGACGGATTCTCGGTGACGAGATGTACATCAATTCGACTGGGACGGTCGATACGGTTCGGCAGATTTTCCTTGATTTCTATCAGCTGGCAGAGCGTGAACCGCCGGCGTATTTTCCTCACAATCCAGCAAACCGCGAGTACAATATCGGGAAACGCAAATGGCGGCAGGCTCAAGAACGCGGCGACGTAACGTTTGACCGACGGGACGACCACTTGATTGCGGATTTCGATCTCGAACCACACGAGCTGTACAGCTTCCGAAAGACGCTCCCAACGAAGATGCGGCCCGAAAAGAGCGGTCGCAAGATCATCATTAAGAACCCGGATGACTTTGACGAGTGGTTGGATACTGGGAAGCAGGGTAATGGCAAGACCGGTGGTCTCTTCAGGAGACTTCTTCGGAACTAAAACCTACAAGAGTGTCCGTTGCTACTCAATAACTCGACTTCAGCCGTAGGTGTTTCCGAGCGTAATCCTCGTGCGTGGTGGTTCTTGAGGTGCATTTGTTGCTTAAGATCTGGCGTTGGTCACAGTAGTCGTCGATGTCGACGACCGGCCACGACTATTCTGTAAAACAGTATGCTGACCGTCTTCCGGAAGGTACAACAGAGCAGAAATTAGCACTTGGTTCGTTCGAACCAGCATTGTCTAGAGGGCAATTCACCGGGCATTCATAAGCTATCACGGCATATATGCTGATGGCACAGTCTAAATCCCCGGAATAGAGGGGAAAACCAAGCTATGAGAGGAAACGTGTTCTTGCGGAACAGCGTGGCCTCTCACGGCAATGACCAGGGTTCGAATCCCTGACGGAGCACTCCTTTCCTTTCGCCGTCCGGTAGTTTTGGCCAGTGAGCAAGGTGTATATTCAACGATGTCCTTGGGCAATCCGACTCAGAC
>LFCJ01000770.1_pt1 | contig 20866 bp, 46 predicted proteins | sample 643141 | NCBI WGS metagenome assembly LFCJ01 (sample SAMN03766243, study PRJNA286221) | soda lake metagenome | biome: soda lake; feature: Kulunda steppe; material: water; isolation source: sample B1-Br-g2 brine of Lake Bitter-1 | place: Russia: Kulunda steppe | collected 2010-07
GTGGGTGGGCAATAATTAATAGCACCTTGGCACGCAGCCGCGTGGAGCACAGTCGCATCGCACACTGCGGCGGCGTAGGAAGCGAGTCGTGCCCCCCGCAGCCACAGCCACAGCCACACACACACAGCTGCGGCATGTAGTCTTGTACAAAGCAGAATGCGGACACAATGAGCTGCACGCGCTCCCGCCCCACAACGCGCGTGCACCTGGGCTGCACACCCTCCAGCCATACAACGCACGCGTGCCGAGCTGCACGCGCTTCAGCGCCTTATGGCGCGCAGGTGCCAAAGCTGCGTGCACCATCACAATCTCAGCTGCAAGCTGTGAGCGTGGGGCCACAGCCATCAACTGACCTTTGGGAACACGCCTGCCATGGGGCTGACAACTTTGCCCACCAGGGTGGCCCAGTTGTAGTCGGTGCCCTGCAGCTCTTTCGTGAACGGCTCCAGCCGCTCCACCAGCTGCCGGCACGCAAGCCGCACTGCTTCGCATGCCTGGCGCGGCAGGCACAGGAATGCAGGTTGTGTATATAGAATGACTCGCATGCCTTGCGCAGCAGACAGCAACGCAGCTGGCTGTTCTGCGTGGGGAGGCATCCAGCGTTAGTTTCAGGCGGATTGAGGCAACATGGCACTACACCTCTTTTGATGCATTTGATGAAGGCTAGGCATCACCCAGTTGCGCATCATCATCATCATCACCATCATCATGACCCTGATGAGCATGATATTGATGGGCTGGGCCAACGCAAACAACACTGTGCAGGCCTGGCTCCTTGTGAAATTTTTCAATGATCACCCAGTCTCCCCCCCCCCCTTCCTTTGCACAGACCATTATTACATACAACTGCCGCTGCGCAACAGCAGCGGCATTAATCTGGACCAGGTCCAGGTAACAAATCGGAGAAGTGCGCAGAGCAGGAACTGGAGCACTGTGCAGCTGCTGCTGCTGCTGCCTCCGCCCTGCCAACTACGCCCGGTCGGCACACACACACACACACAGGCTGTCTGACGGGGAGCCACACACCTGCTCACTGGTGGTGGATCCGCCGGTGAGGCCGTAGTGGGGCATGACGTGTGTGGAGGTGTCCAGCGCACGCACCAGGGACAGGGGCAAGGGGCGCTGGGACTCTGGCAGGGCCTGCAATATGGGGGAGCAGGGAGGCACAGGATGCAAGGGGAGGGGGGTGTGGAGGGAACAGCACCTTGTGGGCAAAGGAGCAGATTGGGGGTGGGTGCACACTGCTAGCTGCAAGCATGCACGCGGGTTCACTCAGTTCTGATCTCGCCAGCCTGCGTCAAGCACCCCTGCCCGCTTCAAGCACACCAGCCTGCGTCAAGCACCCCAGCCTGCTCCAGGCACACAAGCCTGCATCACGCACGCACGCCAACAAACTTGTCCTGCAGGGACGATGCACTCAACTCATGCAGGCGTGAGAGCGAGCTGAGCGGCTTGGTGCACACAGAACAAGTGCCCTGTGGCTTTTCAACAACCAGCACTACCCATGCAAGCGCTTGCACACCTTCGCCCGCAGTTCACACACATACACCCACCCACCCACACGCTCATGCACACGCCCAATCCTACCTGCATCCCTACCCACGCATTAGCTCGCATCCTCACCCCCACACCCACAACCACCGCCCCACACCCCCACACACGCACCTACACCATCACACCCGCTCTTTCAGTTACGCACACACCCACTCCTACACCTCCACACCCCCACGCACCCTCACACCCACACACACCCACACCCGCACCTTGCTGAGCTCGTATGCGGCCGTCTGCAGGACCTTCACAATGAGGCCCTGCCCCATCTCGCAGCCCGGGTGCACCACGCCCACGCTCCCGTCGCAGTACATGTGCACCAGCGCGCTCCTCTGGCCCGTGTTCAGGTGGTACCTGCGCAGAGGGCAAGGGCACACGTGCCAGGGTCTCAATGGCGCCCTTGCAGGCCAAAGCGTGCAAACATTGGGATCCAAACGATGGCTATGCTGGTCAAAGATGCGCACGCGGTGGCGGTGGCGATAGGCATACCCCAGAAAGTCACCGCGCATGCACGCTTGCATGCCGCAAGGCGTGGCTGTATTGTGCGCAAGTGCATGCCGCAAGGCGTGGTTGTATTGTGCGCAAGTGCATGCCTCCCCATGCCTTGGACGCAGCCTTCATACGGCCTTTGATGCTCAGCTGTCAGCAGCAGGCCTTCTGCTCTCAGCATGCACGCGGCGCCTGCGCTGGCGCGCAAGCCTGCTGGGAGCAGCAGCTGAAAGCCAAGGGCACATGCATGTGCTTCTGGCCTTGCTGTGCGTGCGTGTGTGTGTGTGTGTGTGTGTGTGTGTGTGTGTGTGCGCGCGCGCGCGCGTGTGTGTGCGCGCGCATGTGAGTACGCATTTGCACGCGGTCTCGAAGCACATGGCCATGCCGTAGAGTGAAAAGTACATTGTGTCCACAGCACAAAACACAAGCAACTGGGTGTCCTTGCAGCACCAGAGCCTAAGATGAGGAGTCATGGGCAGCACGTGCATCCCCTACCCCCAACCCCTTTTCACGTGCATCCCCTTTCCCCTTTCCCCTCCCCTCTTCCCCGTGTCATGCACACAGCACAATGATTGAACAGCAGCAACCGTCAGATGTGTCTGGGCAGCACGCTGGCACGCAGGGACTCATGAGCATAGGATCATGGATGACCCCCTCCTTGCCCACCCTCCACCTGGGCTTACCTGTAGCATTCCACCTGGGCTTACGCGTAGCATTCATTGCAAATTCACTGCAACTACCATCATCAGCCATCAGATGCCTGGGAGGCACAGGGGCCTCACTCACTTGCCCAGGATCATGGCCACAGGCCTCACTCACGTGCCCGGGATCATGGCCAGGCCTCACTCACGTGCACGGAATCATGGCCAGGCCTCGCTCACGTGCACGGAATCATGGCCAGGCTTTACTCACATGCACGGGATCATGGACAGGCCTCACTCACGTGCCCGGGAACATGGACAGGCCTCACTCACGTGCCCGGGATCATGGACAGGCCTTACTCACGTGCACGGGATCATGGCCAGGCCTCGCTTGCGCCACTGGTGCTCTGCATTGAATGCCTCCACTGCCGCCTTCTTGTCCTCGTACCCCGCGCGGGTCTTCAGCTCCTGCGCAGCCGTGCAAGCATCCCGCGTGCACATGCTCATGCAAGAGGCGTGCCCAGGCGCAGCAGTGTGCAGGCGCGGCAGGTGGCACAGCCACGCAAGCATCTCATGCCTCAAAACGCACAAGTCACGTGCAGGACTAATAACCGGGAACCATGTTCCAATTCCCGCCATGTACATGCCAACCCCCAGGTGTATGCACCCCTCGGGTCTACCAACTAATTCTAGCAGGCCCCTATCTGAAGAGCCCACAGGCTCGCGCCGCTCAAACGCAGCAGCGCTCACCTCCCAAATCCTTGGTATCGTGTACTGCTCGACTTTGTAGGGCTTGCCAGTGCTGGTCAGAGCTGGCTTGCCACCTGCGGCAGCAAAACAGGAGGGCGCCATGCACAAGACCAGGCGTGTGTGCATGACACGCCAGGGAGGCATGCAGCACGCACACCCCTTGCCGGCTCCCAGCCTAGCCAGCCGTAACTTGACTCCCGGTGATTGTTTGCAACCCGGTGCTTGTTTGCATTGCATGGTAGGCTGCGCTCTATCAGGAGTTCATGCGTTGCATGGTCGTGAGCAGGCGAGTGAGCAACGTATGGCTCGGCAACCAACAGCGCAGACCCCCTACGGCACCCTCGCCCAGTCGAAGCCACAAGGCTGGGATACAGACGAGTGTGCATGTGCTGTGTGCATGTGCATGGCATGGGGGGAGACCCTTGTCCACTGCCTGGCGCATGCCTGTTCACTACCCCTCCGCCCTTAGGCTCAGGTCTGCGCGCCTCCAGTGGCCTGGGCCTGAGGCTGGGGGGCAAGCACACGCATTACTTCCTCTGTGTGCAGGCACAAGCACAAACATACGCACCGCTGCCTTTCAGGCTTGAACCCACGCACCTTCAGCAGCCTGGGCCTGGGGCTCTGGGGCGTTGGCCAATCCAGCTGGGCAGCCTGCTCGTATTGTGTACACACACAAACAATTGTCTCAAGTGCGCTTGCTGTTTGTGTGTCTCCTGCGTGCATGTGCTCCGCCTCCTGATAAGGGGGTCACAGGCCAATCCAACCTTCTCACAACCAGCACAAGACACACATACACAACACTGATGAGCATACATACATACATACATACATACATACATGCATTCATACAGCGCCTTTCACTGGGAAACCTGCCCAACCCACTGCCCAACACTGAAATGCACCCAGCACAGGCTTGTGCAAGGGATGCCACTTGCACCAGCCATGCTCCACACATCAAGTATCTTGTTTCACATCCTACATGCAGCAACTTCCCCCACCAGCCACAGCCACAGCCACTCAAGCAGGCACGCACACACAAACACATACGCATGTGTGGGCGCGCATATGGCACATGCACGCAAGGCATGCAGACCCATGGCTGGCAGCATTAGCAACAGTGACACTGACGCAGCAGTAACTCATAAGGAAGGACAGCACCCACCCGGCAAGCTGCCAGCGCCGGGCACTGGCAGCCTGAAGTTGCGCGCTCTCACGAGCTCCGGGCTGAGCTGCAGCGCCGCCGCCACATGCTCCACAATGTTCTCAATGATGAGGATGCCAGGGAAGTCACCCGGACCCCTGCAGTGTGTGGGCCCAGCGCACGCATGCTCACTCTTGTCAGCATTGGGTGTGGCAGTGGCTTGACGAGGGAACAGGAAGCAGTAGGTCCACTCCCTGCAAAGGGAAGGAGCCCGGCAGTGTGGCTGGAGTGGGTGCGGGTGTTCGAGGTGTGGTGTAACAGGGTGATCAAAACATGTTGGGTGGGTGTGCGTGTGTTTGGGGCATGACGGGGTGATCAAAACATGTTTGGTGGATGTGCGTGTGTTTGGGGCATGACGGGGTGATCAAAATGGGCTTGATCATGATTTCTGCACGTGTGACGGGGTGCTTGAAACAGGTGACGGTGGGCGCGCAGTGGAAGATCCATCTGTACTGTGCATGATTGGGTGTTAAGTGCCGCGGTACTGTGCTTTTGTGCCTGGAATCGAAAGTGCAGGCGCTTGCATGTGCGCGCACCAAAGAGCTGTGGTATGTGTGCATGTGGAAGCAAAGGTGCATGTGCCAAATGGACTGCAGGGAATGAAGCCGCAGAGGAGCAGTGAGCTCCTAGAGCTTCTGCGTGCTTATGGATGCGTTCATTTGTGTGTATATGTGTGTGAGGGCAGAGGGTGAGAGAGGAGGGGGATGAGGAATGATTAGAGAGAGGAAAAGAAAAGGCATTTATTTTCACCTGACGGTCGTACGGGGCGGCACGTTGCAGCATGCGTGCTGATACTGCGCCCTGAAAGCCGGTATGCTGTACACGTTGTCGGCCACGCTGGACATGCCAAAGGCATCAAATGCTGAGTAGGAAGAGTAGTAGCCACCCTGCAAGTAGGTTGTGTGTAAATTTGTGTGCGAGCGCGTTTTTGGGCGCATGATGGTGGGCACCCTAATAGGCGAGAGCGCAGGCACTGTCTCTGCATGGTCATGTTGTGTTGTGGGTGTGCTCTGGAGGAAGGGTCAAGCAAGCACACTCTTGCGGGTCGCAGACCAAATACCCAATGTCCTGTGGCATCTTTTTGCCTTCATACACTTCAACCTCCCCTTGAATAAGTTGGCAGTTGATGGGTGTAAACTGGGAAAAAGAGATGACAGCTCCGCTGCTGCTTGCTTGTGCTGAAAGATGGCTCTGCAAACCAGTCAGGTTGCATGGATGCGCGCTGCACTGTCTTCCTTGCAAGCACACTCTTCGTCCTGCTGTGATGAACGGGAGAACGCACGCACACACATGTGCTTGCGTGCAAATGTACTCCACTCACCATGGCAAATGGTGATGAAAAGGGCAGTGCGCACATGTGCATGCCCACTGCCATGTTGAAAAATTACTCAAGCCCCCACTTACCATGGCACTAAGTTCGCTTGCGCTGGTGCGCGCGCCTCCCAACCTACCATGGTGACGCAAACCATGTCCACAGCCAGGATGTGGCCCTCGTCGTCAAAGCCCACGTCGTAGCGGATGAGCACCTCGCAGCGCCCGCCAAATAAGGCCAGGTCGGTGTTGCGGTCCACTGCAAAGCGCACCTGCGCGTTGCAGAAGGCCCACACATGTAAGCAGCACACTGCTTGGTGAGCAGTGTGTGTGTGTGTGTGTGTGTGTGCTGTGCTCCGTCAGCCACCCCAAGCCAGCTGTTGCAGCATGTGTGTGTGTGTGTGCTATCAGCCAGCCCAAGCCAGCCTGCAGCGTGTGTGCCTAGGTGCGTGTACGTGCATGTGTGTATGTGTCCAGGCGGGCATGCATGTGTGTGGGTGCCCTCGTGCGGGCACCAATTGCACACGCACAGGACATTCATACGCATGCATGCCCGCAATACTTAAGCGCATGAAGATGAGAGCCCTTGCAACACTCACACGCAAGAATAAAGGGCGCCAGCCTCAGCTGTCACACACGCACACACACGCACAAACGCACACACATGCACGCACATGCGCGCGCGCAGACATACACAAACGTGCGCGCACACACACGCTGCATGCCAGCGGTAAGGGTGGAGCTTTTCGGCTGGAGCACTGCGCCCTGGGTCATTACCATTAGGGGATGCGCAACATTAATTTGCGCTGACGCGCCGCAAGCATGAGAGGCAGAGGGTGAACTCATGCCCAGGAGTGGTGCATAGCCAGTGCTGGGTAAAGGGATGAACGGCTACCCCAACTGACGGCTCTGTGGCCTCTGTTGTGCGCACGGCCCTGGGCTGCCTAGTAGGAACGCACCGGTGAGCCAGTCGCTGCCGCAGCAACGGCAGCGGCAGTGGCCACTTTGCTGGGGTGGGCGGCTTTGCCACCGAAGCCGCCTCCAAGACGCCTGCACTTCACATTGACCTGTGGGCAAGGGAGAGGCAGAGGGGCTGGGACAGCGAGGGGTAGTGCTTCATCTGATCATCCCTGCATGCCAACTTAAGTAAGGGTGGCTACTGCTGGTTCAACTCAAATATGCAGGTCAAACCTCCCCCTTCAAACACACCCATACAAATAATGGGGTGCTGCTTTGTCTGAGCATCACTGCTCAACCCAGCTCACGATGGCAAACGCTGCTTCAGCCCCAAAAACAATGGGGTGCTTCCTCTGATCATCACAGCTCAAACCAAACAATGGCTATCATTACCCAACCAAGCGATGGGGTGCTGTATCTCATCATCATAACCAAACCAAAACAACGGGGTGCTTCAACTGGTCATCGCTCAAACTGAATGGTGGCCATCGCTGCTCAAATAAACGATGAGGTGCTTCATCTGATCATCACTGAATCAAAACAATGGAATTCTTCAACTGGTCATCGGCAATGACTCATCGCTGCTCATCCCGGAAGGTGGCCATCACTGCCCACCCAAAAGCAATGGGGTGCTAGCTGGCCACTGCTTGCACCATCGGTTACCATCAGAGCAAAACTCCCCTAACCCACAGGGGAGCACCCACCTCAGCCACAGACAGTGCAGCACAAGGACACACACACACACACACACCACCTGCCCTAGATTAACCCATGTCCACACATGCGCAGCGCGAGCACCACACTCCAAGGCAGGGGGCATGTGCTCAGCGCAGGACCGCTGGCCACGGCCAGCATCAGCGCACCTTGTGGTGGGGCTGGCCAAGCGCAGCGGACACCGCGGCCAGCACCACATCCTGGCTCTGTGTGGAGGAGTGCACCAGCATGCCCCCCTCCTCATCAGGCACCTGCATGCATGTGAGGAGCACGAGGGGATGTGAGGTGATTGGGGATGTGAGGAGCACGAGGGGATGTGAGGATGTGAGGTGATTGGGGATGTGAGGAGCACGAGGGGATGTGAGGATGTGAGGAGCACGGGGACGTGAGGAGCACGAGGGGATGTGAGGATGTGAGGTGATTGGGGATGTGAGGAGCACGAGGGGATGTGAGGAGCACGAGGGGAGGGGGGAAAGGGAGGGGGGAGCCTTGAGCAGGCTGTTGCGTGTGCGTGTATGTGTGTTTATGTTTGTGAGCGCCAAGTGCCCAGCTTGTGGTTCCGCCACAGCAGCTCTTGCGCTTTGCAATGGCCTCGACCTGCACAGATAGTCAAGGCGCGTCGTCCTGTTCTCGCACGTGCCCAGGCGCGGCATGGGGCTGGCACGCGCTTGCCATACGCCACAAGGCAGAGTCCTCACAAAGCAGAGGGCCTGCACGCACCGCGATGGCGGTCTGGGGCTCCATGTACATGTGGGTCTGGGATGGCAGGCGCTGCGTGCCGCCGCGCACAACGTGGGGGCAAGAGGCAAAGGCGTTATCGACGTCGCCTGCGGCGCGCACACCAAAAGGCCCAAACCAACGTCAGCGGTGTGACCAGGCATTGAGCAGCGGCACACCCGAGCAGGCTCGAATTAACGACAGCGGTGTGACCAGGCATTGAGCAGCGGCACACCCGAGCAGGCTCAAACCAACGTCAGCGGTGTGACCAGGCATTGAGCAGCGGCACGCCCGAGCGCAAGCATGGAGCGCGTCCTCTGCACACAGGGTACACATTCCCACACCACCCCCAACACCCTCCTTTTCAATCTAATCCCTGGAAGGTGCATGACCTTCAGGGCTAGATATCCCATGGAGGCTTGCATGGGCAGCGATCCCTTAATAGACTGTGCACTTGAGCACAGGCACACCCTTACAAGCCCATCTCTCTCGCCTCCCTCCTTCTCCCTCTCTCTCCCTCTGCACCCCCCTCCACTCCCAACTCCCTCCCTCATGTACACATTCAGCTGCGCAGGCGCGTGCGGGCCTACAAAGTGCATAGGGGAGTGCTGCCCCTGACGTACGTCCCTTGCACCATTCAAGCGCAGCACCCAGCGCACCCACCCGAGGTGACCATGATGCTGTTGGGCAGCTTGCCGGGTGGGACGAAGGGGATGAGCGCGTGCAGCGGGTGCATGGAGCCCTCTGCCAGCGCCTGCTCGATGCTGAGCACGGGCGGCTTGTCAGGCTGCTCGTACTCCACATGCACCTGCTGCGCGGCCCAGCGGGCAGCGGAGGGGCTGGTGGCCAGCATCATGCCCACCTGCGGCGTGGTGTGGACCACCACAGAGAGCAGTCCTGTGTGCCAGCACTGTGTGTGTGAGAAGGACAGGCACAGCAGTGTGTGGGGCCTACTGCAAGGCCTCCTATGGGGTGGTGGGGTGGTGCATGGCAAGGCTTCCAATGTGAGGCCTGCATGCCTGTGCCTGCTATCAGATCCGCGTGAGGGAGGCTCCTCTCGGTGGGGCCCCCACGCTCTGTCACACAGATGTTTTCCTGTGGCGAGACCGGAGCAGCGGCACAGCGTGCAAGCAGCAGCAGCAGCAGCAGCAGGCGGCAGCAGCAGCAAGGCACATATGGTGCAAGCGCAGTGCCAGGCTGCTTGGGCGACATATGGTGCAAGCTATGCTGCTTGGGCGACATATGGTGCAAGCTATGCTGCTTGGGCGACATATGGTGCAAGCCATGCTGCTTGGGCGACATATGGTGCAAGCCAAGCTGCTTGGGCGACATATGGTGCAAGCCAAGCTGCTTGGGCGACATATGGTGCAAGCGCAGTGCCAAGCTGCTTGAGCCACATGGTGCAAGCTATGCTGCTTGGGCCACATGGTGCAAGCCAAGCTGCTTGGGCCACCTTGTCTCCTTACTCCAGGGCGGCCTGCAAGCTGCTGCGCTGTCTGCTATGGGGCAGACATACCCAGCCTTTGAGCGCAGCAGAGCCATGGGGGTTGGATGGGCAAAGACAGAGGAGAGCATTCACACTGCGGGCGCCTTGGCTTGGGTGTGGCGCAATGGGAGTCATTTGCACACTGTGGGTATGCTGCACACAGTCTTGCACACTCAGGGTAAGCTGCACAGTCTTGCACACAGTGAATAAGTCTTGCACGCAGGGGGTGGGCTGAGTCTGGACACAACAATGTGCTTGCATGCGCACCCACGCACATGCACGCACACGCGCAGCCATGCAATTGCATGCACATGCACATGCACACACACCAGCACACCCATTTGCACTTTTTCATTCATACTGCACACACGCACCGGCTCCCCATAAAACTGCACTTCCGTGGCAAAGATGGGCTCCTCCCGCATCAGACCCCGTGTGTTCATGACCGCCAAGCCCTGCACACGTCAGTCAGGAATAAAAATTCCAGGCAACGGCGACACAATTGCACCTCTTGCTGTAGGGGAGGGCAGTGGAAGCCTGAAGGGCCCTGCCTATTTTTGACCCCTAACTTAAGCAGCGGAAGACACAAGAACAAGGGAAGATCAGGGATACTTCGGAGGGAGAAAGCATAGCAGCTGAGAGAGACAGTAGCAGCAGCAGCAGCAGATTGGACTGTACAATTTGCTTCTGACACATGGCTTGAACAGGCTACATAGTACAAAATTGCTGCTGCTGCTGCAGATGCTGTCATGCCTGAGCGCATCTGGGATGCATGTATGCAACAAGTGGTGTTGGACATCACCAACACAATGAGGCATGGGTGGGCTTTTGGGGTGCAAGCCACCTCATGTACACGTGGCCACCCCAATCTTCAACTACCTAAGGCGGAGCGTCAGAGAGGCAGAGAGCGCTTGGCTTGCAGCGCTGGTGCCCAAGAAGCGCGTCCAAGCAAAGCGCACAGGAATGCAGATGCGGTCGGTGCACATTCGTGCGAGGGTGAGGCCCCTCTAGCTGCGGCTGTGGTGGTGGCCAAACCAGCACGCCAATGACACAATGCCATCGCCGTGGATGCTGGGCGGGCGCGTGCCGCAGGATCCCATGGATGAGAAGAAGCAGTGTCTGGTGCCAAAACCAAAGGACAAGATGGGAGCAGGGTTGGCTGCAAGCGTGGCTGCGTGACGGAGGTCTGGCAGGCGGGAGGCCCCTCCACGCCGCATGCATGCGCACTCATGCACACACATCACATGCACACACATGCACACACTCGCACACGTACATGCACAAGCACAAGCACGCCAACGTGCTTGCTTGTGCTCGTTTTCACGTGCGCGAGTGCACACACCACGTAGTTACCAGGCACATCCAAGGGATCCGCCATGCGCACATACCTGCACGCAGAAGCATGTGCGCGTGCTCTCACGCGGCACGTGATCACATGCCCACACACACGTACCACATTGTCGCCGGGTATGTCCGAGGGGCCCACAAAGCGCACAGCCCCTGGTACTCTGAGGGCGTCGTCGGTGCGGATGGCGGTGATCTTGCCCTTGCACACGCGCGCACACACGTACGCGCCGTACAGGCTCCCTGCTTCGACGGGGATGTCGTCCGTGTACACGGCAGTGCCTGAGGCCTGCGCGCGATGTGTGCAGGGAGCGCACGGGTTCATCAAGTAAGCACGGTAAGCGCACGCGTTTGTCGAGTGCAAGCCTGACAAAGTGCGCATGATGAGAGCACTCCTGATAAGCGCAATACAGACGAGATCCGGGAATGGCGGGAGCATGCATGATGAGCGCACACGTGATATGGTGGGAGCATGCATGATGAGCGCACACGTAATATGGTGGGAGCATGCATGACAAGTGCACACATGATGCGCGCACACTTAACACGACAAGAGCGCGCATGACAAGCGCACACACACACACACGCACACACACATGCACGTACACATGCACACACATGCATGCACACACGCGCACACACGCACGCACACACACACACACACACACACACACACACACACAATTGCGCACACGCACACGCACGCGCACACGCACACGCACAAACACATGGGATCCAATGAAGGCCTCGCAAAAGCCACAGATCGCGCCTGCCAGCACACATCCTCTGTGTGGACAGAGCGCCTGTGGGCGCAAGCTGTGGTGTGCTGGTGCCCACAGGCGCGAGCATTGTGTGCGTGAGCGCACAAATGTGCGCTGCGTGCATGCAAGCGTGTGGGTGTGTGGCTGCATGCGTGCCCACCCAGCACTTACAAAAAGTGTGCACGCGCTTGAGTGCACCCATGGAAGCAGACGAGGAGGAGCACCTGCTACACGCAAAGCAGGGGCACATGGCCTCCCCCAGCCTGGCACGCCTTGCCCCCTCTCGCCCGGCACGCTCTGCCTGCCCTAGCCCAGCAAATTCTGCCACCCCCGGCCCAGCACAACTCTTGCCTCCCCTGGCTCACCACATTCTCTGCCTCACCCGGCACGCAGTGCTGCCCCCGGCCCAGCACAATTCTCGCCTCCCCTGGCCCACCACATTCTCTGCCTCACCCAGCGCGCTGTGCCGCCCCTGGCCCAGCACACTTCGCGCCTCCCCTGGCTCACCACATTCTCTGCCTCACCCAGCGCACAGTGCAGCCCCTGGCCCAGCACTCTTAGTGGCCCCCCTGGCCCAGCACACTTAGTGCCCCACCTGGCCCAGCGCGTTGGTCTTGCCGACTGGCATCGTCATCGGGGCCAACGCAGGGTCAGGAGGGGGGAAGTCCTGCGTGCCGCTGATGACCTTGGGAGGCGGCAGCTTGGGGGCCAGCAGCTTCGCGTCTGCGCCAGGTGCCTGCGCACGTGCAGTGAGTCCGACAGGCCTCTGTCACACAAACAAAATGTGCGTGCAGGGAGCAGACGCATGCGCCTGCAGCAGAGGCCAGGGAGAGCCATCAGCTCATGGTTTGAAACGCACCAACACACCGTCTGATTGTTCCTGAAACAGACGCCCATGTACGGCAGCAAGGAGCAACAGGTCCCCACGACAGGTTGGAGCACCTTCGCAAGGCGGGGGCTCCGTCGGGGCACCTCCTGTTAAAGTGCCCTGCCGCCGGACACTTGGACCCCCCGCAGAGCGCAAACCCTCCAACCCCTCATTGGCAGCCATGTACACCATCGGGCACACACATGCCCCCTCCCCTTGTCTTGCCAATCAGGCTGCAGGCTCCCAGTGCCTCCGCTGCTGCTGAGCACCCCCGCTGTTGCGCCAATCGGCACCTTCTCTTGCAGGCTCCCAGCACCTCCGCTGCTGCTAAGCACCCCCGCTGTTGCGGCAATCAGTACCTCTTGTAGGCTCCCAGCACCTCAGCTGCTTTGCCTCTGCCCTGGCCTGCTACCAAGGACACCTTCAGCACGGCTGCTGCATCAGCACTGCTCTGGCCTGGTGGCGGGCAAGCCTTGATCCGCACATGTGTGCCAAAGGCTGCAAACCTTCCTTCCCCATGCACACACTCCTGCAATGTGCACATGCAGCTTCTCCCACACCTGGCAGTGGCCAAACAGGGCCGTGATGGCCTGCAGCAGGAAGCCTTCAGCCACAGATCGCAGGAACTGGGTACGAGAGGCAGGCGTGGCCGGGGCTGCGCGCAAGGATGCACACAACAAGGTGTAGTTGATGCCATGGTGGGTGTGCGTGGTTGTACCCGCGATGTGGTGTAAGTTTGTATCTGTGTGTGCAGGTTCAGCCGCAGGCTCTGCACCCAGGTGAGCACCCTAAATGGCCAAGGACGCTGAGCTGAGCCTTGCGTTGGGTGCACATTTCGACAACATTTGCTTCAGTGGGCTGCAGCAGGAAAGCTGGGCGCAACTCTGCGTCGGCTGGCAGCAAGCGGCAGCGCTGAGCTGTGCAACACGCCGGCATTGCGCATGCAGACACGGCATGCATGTGGTTGGCATGCATGTGCTCAATGTATGCACGACCGCGCGGCCACCCCTGCCGCTGCTGCTGCTGCAAATGCGCGACCCCTGGAGGATCAGAATCCACTATTGCCCGCCAACACCCCTGTTAGCTTGCGCTCTTATTTCAGCCCCCCTGCCGTCACCACAGGCCTTGCAAACCAAGTCCTCCTCTGCACCCAGCCCCTCCGACAAGCCGCGCACCATGGGCCACACCATTGGAGGCCTCGCTGACCCCATGGAAGACCCCCTTGGAGGCCTCGCTGACCCCATGGAAGACCTCCTTGGAGGCCCCGTTGGCCAAGTGGCCATCGCCGGCATGGGCAGCGAGACCAGCTGCCCCGGTGCCTTGCAGGCCATTGCTGGCGTGAGTGGGGGTGGCGGATCCGTTGGCGTGCAGCCCGTTGCCGGCGGGGACAGGGCCAGTGCTGCTGCCGTTGCTGGCGAGAGGAGACAAGTCCTGTGCCAGGGCGGCCAGGGCGGCCTTGAGGGTGGCCAACACTGAGGGCGCCGCCGACGTTGCAGCCTGCGGTCGGGGCATTGGCACAGCTGTGCAGCAGCCCAGCCATCGGCAAGTGGGTGCAGGCGCTGCGGGGCGTGCCCAAACATCTCCCCGCCCCGCCCAGATGGCGCAGGTGCGGTGCTGTATGTCCTCCGGCGCGCACCAGGCATATGGCTGTGGATCCCATCCACCCGTGAGTGCGCTTGTGCGCCCTGTCAGCATGACAGTGTGCCCTGTCAGCACAACTGGTTGCCTGTCAGATCAAGCATGCGCCCTATCAGCACCAGCGGTGTGCCCCATCAGCACAACAGTGAGCCCTCCCAGCACGGCGTGTTGCCTCAGCAGCACACCTGTGCGCCCTATCAGCACAACTGCATGCCCCATCAGCATTACAGATTGCGCCCTCCCAGCACAACAGCGTGCCTCATTTGTCTGACGGCATGCCCTGTCAGTGCAACAATGTGCAACAAAGCATCAGCATGGGTGCCTCAGTTCAGCGCTGCAGCACGTGTGCCTTAGCAGAGGTGGTGCAGCGCCAAGCCATTCATCACTGTGAACTGCACCACGTTAGCATACCAGGCCCCCCCAGAGGCATGCACCGCCCCTTTTTGGCCCTCTGCCCACGTGCTGTGCAGTGCAACATGGCCACAAACAACACACATCCTCACCTCTTCCAGCACGGCTTCTACATGTGGGCACTTCACCACCCGCCACTCATGCTTCCCTGCAAAAAGAAAATCGGTGCAAAGCAGCACCGTGTTGTTCGGGCGCTTCATCTCCTGCACACGCATGCACGTGCACACACATGCATGCGCGCGCGCGCACACACACACACACACACACATGCATGCGCGCGCGCACACACACACACATACACACACACGCACACACACACATGCACCAATGGCACAAGAGGTGCTGTGCGATGCCCAGAGCAACCCATACGGCACCTCTCAGTCCAGGCCATGCTATCAGTCCCCACGCGCTGCCACAGCTGCGATGCAATGCTGCGAGTTGCGGCAAAAGCATATCCCCCGCGGCGGCCACCTGCAATGGTGAGGGCACTGTCTGTAGGCACAGCCAGGATCTCACAGCAAAGCTTGGGAATGCATTCCCTGACATTGGCAGGAATCTCCAGCTGTGCCTTGCGCCAAAAGCATCGCGCTTGCCAGGGCCACTGCACTTCAGAGCCAGGTGCACTGTGCCCACAGCGCGCTTTCCAGAGCTGCTGCGCTCACCGGGGGGCACACGTTTTGCTCCACCAATGAACCTAGCGCATTGCCTGGAAGGTCTCCCGGGTATACTCTACCCACATACCGAGCACTGTGCCCAGGTCCATGCCGTACACAACGCGCGCCCGCCTGCCGCCAGGGCCGCTGTCGTACAGCGACGCGGCTGCATTGATGAAGGAGGCGGCATTCGCCCACCGCTCCGCCACGCGCGAAGACCAGAAGCGCGGCGCGCTGGTGCCCTGCTCCAAAAAAAGCGCGCACGCACACACACACACACATGTGCATACTGTGTAATGTGCACACCCGCACCCGCGTGGGCCTCCCCACAGACATGCCAAGAGGCGCTGCCGGAGCGCAGGCGTGCGTGGACAACGCAGGGGGTATGCTGCCTGGGGCACAGCACACGCCGTCATCTGGCGGTGCATGCCTCACGAGCGTGCTTGTGCCAGCAAGTCAGGTGGCATGCAAGTTGTGTAACACCTGCGAGGCATGCATGGCGCATGGGAGGATACACGTGCATGCATACATAGCATGTGAAGGAAAAGGTATGCATGTGAAGGTCATGTGGCACATGTGACGCGCAGCATGAGGGAGGACCACGGCATACGGCAGCAAGGCAAGGCGGGTAATATTGTGTGTGTGTTTGCGTGGCTTATTAAGGAGGCAGTGGCGGGTGCACGGGCATCCTTATAAAGCACACTTGGGGAGAGATTGCATGAGTGCCTCTTCGCACAACTGAAGCAGCCCAGTGCGCCTTGGGGTGGATGCACGCATGCTTGGGCCAGGTTTTGTGTGGGTAGGTTCTTGCCAAGGCCGAGCTTCAGAGGCCATGTACATGTCACATCACCTTACGACATTGTGCACAGGTGTGGGGCAGGGCATGTAGCTCCAAAGCAGGCTGGTGGCAGTGTGATTATGCTGGTGGCAGTGTGATGACCCAGTTCACATCAAAGGACATCAAGAGAACATCACATTCGAGCTTAAGAAACACACACATGGGTCACATCAAAGGGCAACGAGAGGAGCTCATTACATCTGAGCTCATGGAAAGCACACCAAAGAACACAGCTGGCACTCCCCACACGCCGCGCATGCTAGTGTTCCAGAGCAGGCTCACCTGGAGTGCACACATTCAGCGCACTGGCACTTTCGATGCTCACTTGCAATGGGCACACTGCGCCCCCTGCGAAGGACGCACTGCACCCCGCCTGCATAGGTACGGCACCGTGTGCTCACCTTGGCCATAGGCAGTGTGACTGCAGTCACCAGGACGGAGCCGTCCGCCAGGCCCTGCGTCAAGTCGTCGCTGCTCCCAGGGTGCGCGGGGGCTGCTTGCTCTCCTGCACAGGTGCCCACAAGGGTGAGAGGCATGGCACGTGTACCCACGGGGGTGAGAGGCATGGCACGGGTGGGAGGCGTGGCACGTGTGAGAGGCATGGCACGTGTGAGAGAGGCATGGCACGGGTGGCCACGGGGGTGAGAGGCATGGCACATGGCAAGGGAGCTGTCGCGTGCGACACGCTTGGGTGCGGGCTGCAACAGTGGTGCAGGGGGAGGGGCAAAAGAGTATCCAAGGCCGCCCAGCTAGATGTGCCAGTATTCTATGGTGTGCCGTGGCTGGCTAGTCGGCTACGTTTGTGGGCCTGTCCTTGATGCACCATGCCGGTGATCTTATTGACAAAACATTGTGCAGCATGGCCCTGTGATGGACAGGCAGCCAGGCATGCTGTCCCTGTACATAAAATGGGCGCACCACCCTTGCACGCCATCTGCTTGCCTCAATTGCCACATTTGTATCAGGTATGGCATCGCCGTTGCACATCATCACCTCCACAATAAGTAACGTGATTAGCGAGGACCACATGACCACTGTGGGCCGCAATATAGTTGTAAGGATGGCCATCATTGCATTACAATCCACATCCCTATCAATTGGCAAACACTGTATCCAAGAAGGGCTCTTTTCTTTACAATTTGGAAGCAGAGCGCCTGATGCTGCCAGCAGGCTTGCCTAATGCTGCCGGCAAGCTGGTTACTGCACCTGCAGCAGCGCCAAGGAACTCAAGCAGTGGCAAGGTCTGGACAGCCGGCTCCCCACCCTTGCTCCGGAAGTCTAGCAACTCGATCTGGGCGCCTGCAGCAGAGCCCCAGCGGCAGAGGGGAAGCAGCAGCATTTGTGTGTGAGAGGGGATGTGGAATTGCATGGTGTAACATTGGGTGATCTGGGGCTGCATGCTGCAGTATTCAGCCTCGTGGCACAGAGCCCTGGAGCAGAGCAGGACAAAAGGAGGGCTGCAGCCCCTTTCAAGGGACAGGACGGACATCATCCTCCCATCCGAGAACAGCCATCCCCTGGCAGGCTAGGGGGTAATAGTAGGAAGGAGTACAGGCAGGGGGTTGAGCGCGCGCTGTGAGCCGCATGCGCGCTTGCATAGATGCGTGCATCCATTACGTGCCATCGGTGCAGCCCTGCTGCAGCGCTGGCCGCCAAGAGGATGTAGTGCGCCTCCATGGCACATCTAAGGTTCTGAGCACCAGCACAGCATCGAGCGGGGCTGGTGTTGTTGGCACAGTGCTCACTGGACTGGGCACACCAGAGACTGCGACCGCACTGCGCGAGAGTCGCACACAGCTCGGATCACTTGTGATGAGGCAGAAATGATTCACATGACGTGCACGCCTGATGTTCGGTTCGTGCTTGCATCACAAAGGCTTTCGTCGTGCAAGCTTGCATCGGCCTTGCCCTTCGCTCTGCGCACTCCCGTCTGTCTGCACACACGCCCCTTTGACGCGATGGTGTGATTGCTCTCTATAGGCCAGTGTGCATCAGCTCTGACGCGCGCAATGGTCCTGGTGCAATGTCTGGGCTGCGCGCTTGCATCCAACCCTCCCGCCCCCGTGTCACCGCCACACCCCATCCCCGGCCATCCACGGCTCGTTCGCAACGCCGCATTCCCCACATCACTGCAGAAATGGTGTTATTGCGCCTCCTTTTTTTAGCCTTCCACGCATTGCGCCATCGGCGGGTTGTCAAGCCCAGTGCTTAGCCAGGGCAGTGCTCAGCTCCCGACCACCCCAACTAACCAACTCAACAGGGTTTTCCAAGCGGGTGTCCGCCAGCGTGAGCATTGCACCCGCCCTTATGCAGTGGGCACAAAGCAAGTGCGAGCACAACGCCGGCGTGAGCATTGTGCCAGTGCCTGTTTTGGGATGGCCGGTAGGCCTGTGTGCCATTGCGCGTCGGCCACACTCCCGGTGCAAGCACAATGCCCGCGTGAGCACCGTGCCACTGTCTATTATGGGTGGCAGCGTGCAGTGCCTGGTGTGTGCCTGTTGTGTCCTGAAGACCCACCTGCTGCCAGCATGAGCGTGGCCACGTCTGAGGGCAGCCCCCGCAACCTTGCCAGCACCAAGTTGCCCACCACAGTTGCACTGTTGCGCACGTGCGTGCCTGCGACGCGCCTCAGGTGCGCAGCCAAGCCCAGCCACACATCGCGCATGGAGGGGTGCTTGCACTCGCTCTCGCCATCTTCCTCTGCGCATGTGCAGGCAGTCAGAGCAGGTGATCCATCAATACAACGGCTGGGTGCATACCACTGATCAAGCAATACAATGGCTGGGTGCATGCCTCTGATCCTGCTGTCTTTCAATGCACGCGCACAGTCAAGCACGTGCACGAGCACAGCGAGAGCAGGTGATCACTGGTTATCAGTCAGCCAGGATCTGTACAGTGGCATGGCCACGCTCCCTTGATTCAAGGCCAGAGGCCGGCACGCGCAACCCAACCAGACCATCCCCACTGCTGCATGCCCCCTCATGCACTGTACGCCATTCCAAAAAGCATGCTGCACAAAAAGCATGCTTTCCAACCAAAAGCAGCGCCTCACAAGAGTGTGCGCGCAGACTCGCGCGCGCCGTACTTCCAGCGCCTGTGCATGCCGCTGGACCGGGCTGCAGGCCATTCACGCACCTGCCAACTCCTGCAGCTTGCTGATGAGATTGGACAGCGTCACGGCAGACCCAACACGCAAGGCCTGCAATGCTCCCATGGGAGTCGGCGCGACCTGCAGCAGTTCTGGGACCTGCACGCAGCACCATGCACAGGAGTTCAAGCGCGTGCATGCACAGCTGAGTACACTGCGCTGACTGAGAGGTGCAGGGGATGGGCGGACGAGGGCAAGTGTGCTAGAGGGGCCCCATGCGCAGGCGCGCGCATGGGCGTGCGCGTGCGCAGCGCAGCGCAGTGCGCATCCCTGCGTGCCTGTGCGCTTTGGTGGGGGCATGCGCGCTGTGCGCACATGCTGTTTTCCAGGGCTGAGCTCGGGGCCAGTTTCAAGCCCACCACCCTCTGCCCTCTGCTATCCTTGCGCTCATCATGCTGAGTGCACATGCTGCGCGTCCCTCACCACCACCTGCACAATGATGCCCCCGAGGCTTGCTGCTGTGCGACCCTCGCTTCAGTGCTTGAAAAATGTGTGCATTCACACAGACAGCACACACGCGTCTGCACACGTGCTAACAGAAACACACGCACACGTCTGGCATGCTTGCGCGCGCGTGCACACACGCACATACACACACACGCACGCACACACATGCACACCTTGAGGGTGGTGACAAGCACAGGCTGCTGTCGAGGCCAGTCTTTGTACACGCCTGGCCCGGTGTTGCCAGCCACCAGGCGTACGTTGCCGCCGGCGTGCTGCTGCATGACCTGTGTGGGCATATGTGGACAGTGGGCGGCGGCGCATGCCTCAGCAGCTGCCGCAAGCTGCTGTTGCGAGTGCGTGCCAAGGGGGTGCATCGTTCAGCGCTTAAGCCTTCCACCCATCAGCAAGTGCGTGCCAGGGGGGGGGACGGCAGCATCTCCTCCATCTGCCTTGTGGGCAGACTTCTGGCACAGCTGGCCGCACCGGCCACACCCAGGCACGGCAGGGCTAGTGCCACCTTGCGTCGTGTGGAGAGGGACAGCAACCGAATTGCATGCAGGAGGCAGCACCCCCACCACCCAGGCAGAGACGAGGCACAGTTGGAAGCATGTCAGCACTGTGGTCACGCCTGGCGCAGCACGGCCAGTGCGGTCACGCGCACAATCCACGACACAGTGCAGATAACGCGCATGATCGACGAGACAGTACAATGAACGCACGAGATCAACAACGCAGTGCAGTCGCGCACTCGGTCAAGATGGACTGCGACCATGCGCTCAGCGTGCAGAGCAGCGCCTTGCATTGCGCCGGAAGCGCAGCTGCACCTGGCGCGGGGTCCCCAGCCCAGGCTGCCGCTTGGCCGGCCGGGCCTGTGACACCAGAGTGACTGCCTGTGACACCAGAGTGACTGCCTGCGACACCAGAGTGACTGCCTGCGACAC
>LFCJ01000771.1_pt1 | contig 20847 bp, 17 predicted proteins | sample 643141 | NCBI WGS metagenome assembly LFCJ01 (sample SAMN03766243, study PRJNA286221) | soda lake metagenome | biome: soda lake; feature: Kulunda steppe; material: water; isolation source: sample B1-Br-g2 brine of Lake Bitter-1 | place: Russia: Kulunda steppe | collected 2010-07
AGCGGTATCTTGGAACTGCCTCAATCTATTCTGCGGTAGCAACCGAGATTGACCGTCTAATCATACAGAAAGTGACTGTTTCGTGGCACTCAGGCGGTACTCTCTCGACTCGTTTGGGAAGTAACGACCATGTGCGCTCGTTTTATGACTTGACCTATTACAATAGATCCTAAACTGATTACGGTCGGTCCGGATACCCAACACTAACATCTAGTACCAATCGGGTTTCGAACACAATGATCTTTGTCGAGACCCGAATTGAGTCTCTTCAGTCAGATGGTACTGTGTGGCCGTATTATTCTACGAAATCGACACATCTGGATATTGGCTTACAGTTGGTCGTTTCGGGTTTGATAACAGTTCATGTTTGCTCTGGTCGTTGTCACCACGGTGTTAGAGGCTATGATTTCCCTGTTTTCAGTGAGTTGAATACGCCATGAGAAGTCGGAGAAAACGTCCATAACACGCTACCGATTACTCGAACTCGAGTGGGCACATCGGAACGTTCACACGGTGATTACGTCGTGGGTGTAATCAAGCAAGTTCTCACATCCGCCCTCGGTCACAAGCACCGGATCTTCGACGTGAATTGGGACGTCAAGATCGTGTCCGTCAACGAAAAAGCCAGGGTCGATGACAAACACCATTCCCGGTTCGAGAACGGTTTTATCGCCTTCTTGAACCATCGGTGCCTCGTGGCCACGCATAAGGCCGATGCCGTGTCCAATTTTCCAGTGCTGTTCGAACCCTTCGTCGTTCATATACTCTTCGGCAAAGGTATGAACCTCATGTGCTGTGACCCCAGGTTCAACCATATCCATCGTCGCGTAAATGCACTCTGAGCAAACTTCGTATGCTCGACGGTCTTCTGGTGATGGCTCGCCGACAAAAACGTTTCGGGCGCAGTCTGTTACGTACTGATTGTACTGAGGAAGCATGTCTACGTCGACGATATCACCCTCCTTGAATGGGCGATCGGTCAGTTCAGAGAACACGCCAATGAGACCCATTGTTTCGGAACCGGCTTCGAGCATCGCGTTTGTTGTCTCCTGTGCCACTTCATACTGCGGCCGTCCGACCTCTACTGCTTCTGCCGCAGCTTCAAAGGTTTTTGCAGCAATTTCGTTTGCGCGACGGATATTTTCTATTTCTCTCTCGTCTTTAATGATCCGGAGCCGATCAAAAATCCTTCTGGCACTAACTAGCTCAGCGTTCGGTGCAACATCTGTCAGCATGCGGCTGTCGTCGAACCAGGTATCCGACTCTAGGCCGATTGTCCCATTTTCGACTCCCCTGTCCTCAAGGATCGATTTTAACTTTGAACTGGGATCTTCCCCATCCCGGTATTCAGTTACCGCGTCAACCGGCATCGATGTCTCGGCATGTTTCATGATGTCACGGTGCATCTCACTGAGGATGAACGCCGGTTCGCCCTCAACTGGGAGGATATACGACGAAAGCCAGATTGGCCAACCACCCTCCAGGGCGCTAAAACCAGTGAAGTAAAACTGATTCGCGCCGGCGCTGACGTATAAAGCATCGATCCCGTCCTCTTTCATGAGGTTTCGTGCCCGCTCTATTCGTGACTGCCAGTCGTATCTCACTGCTGATTTCGACATTGAATATAAGCTCACATAGAGAGATGGTATACTTTGTGATATACGTTCGTTGAGTAGGACAGTTTGAGCCAGCGACCTTTTTCCGACACCAGTATGTTCATACGGTATCGATGTGACGAGCAGTCAGGACTTGTGTGGATCAATGAAGAAATATAAGTGGAAATATAGGCACACCGTCTTACTACTCTGTACGCTTGCGTTTTTCATTACGATGGTGGGTCGGCTGGCTATCAGCCCGGTTGTTCCTGCAATTACCGATGAATTTGAAGTTTCAAACGCGACAGTTGGGGTTGCCCTCAGCGGTATGTGGTTGGCATATGGTTTAAGTCAGTATCCGAGCGGGATTTTAGCCGGTCGGTACGGTGAACGGTTAATCATCCTGGTGGCGATTCTCGGAACGACAATTGCTGCACTGCTCATCGCTATTTCACCATTATTTGCTGTTTTTGTAGCCGCAACGATTCTTCTTGGTGCTGCTGCTGGGCTTCATTACAGCGTGGCTACAACGCTACTCGCAGGTCTTTACGACGAGGTTGGGACTGCAATCGGAATACACAACACTGGAGCAACGGTGGCGGGATTGATCACGCCGATAGTCGTTACTTGGATTGGAGTGCGCTACGGATGGCGGCCGGCCGTCGCAGTGGTTGCCGTTATTGGTATAGCTGTATTTATCCTTTTTTCACTTCATATCCGCCCCACATCACCAACTCACCCGAATACCGCGATTCGTGATAGAGTTGATATCGAGTCCGTGATTGAACTTTTATCGCGGCCGACAATCACGTTTACACTCTGTATCGCGGTCGTGAGCGAGTTTGCATGGCAGGGAACGGCTTCATTTTTGCCTACGTTTCTTGTCGACCATCGCGGTCAATCGGTAACGGTCGCAGGCCTGTTTTTCTCGGTATACTTTGTTGCACAGGGAATTGGGCAGATAGCTATCGGTGTGATGACTGATCGGATCGGATGTGACCGCACACTGATAACCTGCATGTTATCTGGCGCGCTCGGCTTTGTCGTTTTAAATTTGGGATCTACATTGGGCTCAATCTTTCTTGCTGTCGTGTGTATTGGGGTTGGAATGAGTTTTGCACCAGCGGTTATTTCTCGATTCCTACAGGCGATGTCTGACACGGAACAGGCAGCTGGTTTCGGGCTGATTCGAACGGTTTACATGATTCTAGCCTCGTTCGGTTCGATCACAACTGGACTTCTCGCTGACCTATTTGGCTGGGCCGTTTCTTTCGGTCTTCTCTTTGTCCTATTGTTGCTGATTGCAGCCACTTTGTTGGCGAATCTACTCCTCGACTGGGGGTACTAAGTTGGTTTGTTGAATATAGCTGTAATGTTGGCTCTGTCCAATAACACAAATCAATCAGCTACTCATTGTCTACCTGATAAATACACCCATAGAAAATAAAATCAATGAATTTGAGAAACCACTGTGGGTTCGAGAACACTCGTGCCCCTCGTGTGGGTTCGAGTTGGGTAGGGATTGGCGTGCCGCGTTGAACGTGGAGTCGCGTGGCTCGTCGAAAATATGAGTGGTTCACTCCAAAGCAACGTCCTCAGAATCGGAAGATTCTGATGAGCTGCAAAAATGCCCGAGCGATTTTCGAACGCCTGTGTAGACTGTTACCGCTGTGGCCTCGTATCAACGAGATCGGTGTCTACAAGCCGCGTCGTCGAAGCAGGAAGCTCCGTCCTCAAGGAAGCCGCGTCGGCGGCTGAGTAGGGCGGAGTAGTTCACACTGTGATGATATCGTGAGTATAGTCAAATAGGTTCTCACAGCCGTTTTCCGTGACGAGCACGGGGTCTTCGATGTGGATAGGAATGTCAAGATCGTGGCCATCGACAAAAATGCCAGGATCAATCACGATAACCATTCCTTCCTCAAGTTTAAGTTGGTTATTTTCTTGAACTTGTGGTGCCTCATGACCGCTCATGAGTCCAATTCCGTGTCCGATCTTCCAAGGTTGATTATATCCAGCGTCGCTCATGAATTCCTCAGCAAAAGTATGGACCTCATGTGCGGTAACGCCAGGCTCGACGATGTCCATCGTCGCATGGATACAATCGGAACAAACTTCGTACGCACGGCGGTCCGCTTTTGACGGGTCACCGACGAAGACATTTCGGGCACAGTCCGTAGCATAATGATTAAACTGTGGGCCCATGTCTACGTCAACGATGTCGCCCTGTTTGAACGGTCGGTCGGTGAGTTCACGAAATACCCCGCCAAGTCCCATTGTTTGGGAGCCCGCCTCAAGCATCGCGTTCGTTATCTCCTGTGCTACTTCATACTGTGCGCGGCCTACTTCGATCGCTTCAGCGGATGCGGCATGAGCTTCTGCTGCTATCTCGTTTGCCCGACGAATGTGCTCTATTTCTTTGTTGTCTTTGATCATCCGAAGATAATCAAAAATCTCCTGGGCACTAACCAGTTCACTTTCCGGGGCAACTTTGCTTATTAATCGGCTGTCGCCGAACCAAGCATCATCCTCAAGCCCAATCGTCCCGTTTGTGAGTCCGAGATCATCCAGCGTAGATTCTAATAATGCCGCGGAATCTTCACCGTCCCGGTACGTGGTAACGCTGTCTACTGTAATCGCTGTTTCTGCATGTTCCATGATGTCTCGGTGCATCTCCGACAGGATGAATTTAGGATCTCCCTCGAGCGGAAGTATAAATGACGAGAGCCAGATTGGCCAGCCACCTTCGTAGGCACTAAACCCAGTAAAATAAAACTGATTTGCTCCGGCACCAACGTATAGTGCGTCTATATCCTTCTCTTTCATCAGGTTTCGAGCTCGATCCATTCGACCATCCCAATCGTATTTCACCGTTGCTTTTGACATGTATCTAGCACACCGATTGAATGCGGTTCATGTAACAGCTTAAATCTACGTGTTCCGGCCGCAAATGGACAATGTGACAAAAATACCGATCCGAGAGGCAGGTACTATTGTGATAATTGGTGCGAATAGAACTATGTCGCGATTGATGTGTAAAGCCCTTCAGCTCTTATCGCTATGCAGGCTAGAGTGCACAACACTTATTTAGAGAGTGATCACTTTTCCACCTATGTCCATACTAAAGCAATTTGCTCTTGAGGACAAGTGTGCGATTGTAACTGGTGGTAATAGGGGAATTGGAAAGGCAATCGCAACTGCGCTTGCCGACGCTGGTGCGACCGTAGTGATTGCTAACAGATCTGAAGAGACTGGCCAGGCAGCGGCTAGGGAAATTGAAGCGGCAACAAATGGCAGTGCTCATGCTATCCAAACGGATGTTTGTAATGAATCATCGGTCCAGAATCTAGTTTCACAGACTATCGATGAGTACGGAACCATCGATATCCTTGTGAATAATGCGGGGATTGCTATTTCAGAACCGGCTGAAAGTAAGAAGATCGAAAATTGGGACCGAACTCTCGAGACGAACCTTACCGGGGTATTTCTTTGTTCAAAACACGTTGGCAGAGCAATGATAGACCAGGGCAGTGGTTCGATAATCACAATCTCTTCGATTAATGCATTTGTCGCCGAAGAGCATGTACCTCACGTTGACTATCACGCTACAAAGGGGGGCGTTGAGGCCTTAACTCGACAACTAGCCTCTGAATGGGGAGAATATGGCATTCGTGTAAACACGCTTGCGCCAGGTTTCGTCCAGACAGAATTATCCTCAGATGATACCGATATTAATGATGTTCGTCGGTCCCGTATCCCGCTCGGAGAAATTGCCAAGCCGGATGATCTCGTTGGAGCAGCAGTCTTTCTGGCCTCAGATGCGTCGAGCTATGTCAGTGGGACAACTCTGCTTGTTGATGGCGGTTACGTCGCTCGGTGAAAAGTTCACACTGTTTTAGTATTCGACAGTAACCACTTCCATTTCAGCCAGTCACTTGAGAGTTACACCTCAGTGTGACCAAAATCATTATTATCATACGCGGTTTATTATAATTTGATGGAAAATACGCATTCTTCCCCGCTTAGGGAGCCGTATGCGATGTATATCGGTGGCGCAGAAACAGATTCCTCGAGTAACGATACGACAGAGGTAGTTGACCCATCCACGGGTGAACACCTTACCACGGTCCCTGCCGGCACTAACGAGGATCTGAACAGTGCAGTCAGAGCGGCATCTCGTGCGTTCAAGTCGTGGCGTAACGTAGCGCCGAAAGAACGCAGTCGGCTTCTGTTGGCCGTTGCTGACCGTATTCGCGAAGATAAAAATCGATTGGCCCAAATCGAGACATTAGAGAATGGTCGGCCTCTGGTCGATGCTGAGGGACAGGTAACCCGCTGTGCAAGACACTTTGAGTATTACGCTGGGATTGCGGATAAGATTGAGGGAAAACAAATTCCACTGGACAGTGAACACATTGATTATACCATACGGGAACCGTTAGGTGTTACTGGCCACATTATTCCGTGGAACGTACCGATTTATCTGTTTGCCAGAAGCGTTGCGCCTGCACTAGCGAGTGGGAATACAGTCGTGGTGAAGCCACCAAACTTGACTCCAGTTGGTGGACTGGAGCTCGGTCGTATTCTGAACAACGTGCTCCCTGACGGTGTGGTAAACGTCGTCTCTGGCTCTGGCTCGGTCGTTGGAGATGCGATGTCTGCTCACCCTGCTGTGGAGAGCATAACGTTCACTGGTTCGGGTGAAACAGGCACTAAAGTTGGTAAAAATGCTGCCTCAGTCGTTTCAGATGTTGTCCTAGAACTCGGTGGAAAAAGCCCTCTAGTTGTCTACGAAGATGCGTCTGTCGACGATGCAGTGACTGAGATTATCCGTGGGATTTTCACGGGAGCTGGACAAATTTGCTCAGCGAGTTCACGCGCACTAGTACATGAGGACGTTCACGAGGCATTTATCGAGACCCTTCTCGACCGGATCGAATCGTTTGAAATTGGCCCCGGTATTGATAACCCAGACATGGGTCCTCTCGTATCTGAATCCCATCTCGAAGACGTTCTAGAATACATAAAAATTGGTCGAGAGGAAGTGGGTGACCCAATCAGCGGTGGGCAAAGGATCGATAGACCAGGGTATTACCTGGAACCAACCGTCTTCGATATGGTCCCAAATGACAGCCGTATCGCTCAAGAAGAAATATTTGGCCCAGTGTTGACAGTATCGACGTTCGCGGATGAATCCGAAGCCATCAAATTAGCAAACGACGTTGACTATGGGCTTGCTGCTGGGGTGATGACCACGGATCTTGGAAAGGCCCACCGTTTTGCTCGAGACGTCAACGCTGGTCAAATTTATGTTAATGAGTGGTTCGCCGGCGGGAACGAAACACCGTTTGGTGGGTTCAAGCAGAGTGGTGTTGGACGTGACAATGGTGTTCAAGCAATCGACAACTTCACCCAAGTAAAAAATGTGTGTTTAAATATTAGCACAAAGTGAGGGGGTGAACTTGTGATTGAGGTTGATCGTTTGATCGTTATCACGAATATCAGGGCCTGCTTTTAGAAGATTCTTGCCGTTGGTTTTCTAGAATTTCTAGTCGTGAAAGAAGCCCATCCAAGATAGGGAACCGGCTTCCAGTCTGTACGTACAGGTTTTCATGTAGGAGCGGGCCAGCCTGTGAGAGTAGTTTGTAATTCACTTTTTGCATTACTTTTTGCCTTCTACGAATCAAATACTCGCAGTGAAAAATTTCTCGGCGGAGTAATTTATCTTCCCTCTCTCGCGGAGTCCTATTGTCGGTATTTTCGCTGTGAGACCTGGTAACCGTTTCTATCACTTCGTCGATCTGATGAAAGGCTGCGAGTGCTGTCTCGATCGACTTGATCTCATCAGACAAAAATTCCAGATATGGTCCTCTTCGCTTGCTCGCTGCAACGCTCTCCCGAATTAGTAATCGTTTTACGTGCGGTGAAAACTGTTGGCCGTGAACTAAGGCAATTTGAAGTTCTTCATTGAGTTCCTCTGTCAAACTTTGAGACAGGTCGTCACTATATTCGTCCTCGTAATGTGGGAGTTCAATTATCCGCTGCCGATAGGCGGTACGGACTTTCTTGAGTAGTGGCTCATCGGTTTGAGTACCCCCCATTGTTGCAATCATTCCTCCAGTTGCTGTTACTGTACTTGACGAGGCTGGTATTTTCTTGACATCCTTTGCAAAGGCACGAAAGGCTCTTTCCTCTGCCAGGGTGCTTTTGCGTTCCTTCTCTATTATCCGGCGGGCCTGATAGAGACGGTCAACTGATCCAACGACCGTAGCTGTGGCAATCGTCTCAAAAGAGATTAAACGCGCGTCCCGACTCAGCCCCTCAACCAAATTCGTTATAATTTCTCCACCTATTGCAAGAATCACACATAATAAAAAGACAAGAAGCGCGCGGGTAACTGCCTTGTGTCGAGTATTTCTCTGGCCACGGGTGTAAATATCTCTCATGCTGCAAATACGCATTCTATCCCAACCAGCATGAAGGTTTTTACCTGAGGTGAGGTACTAAGAGCCCTTCCTCAACGAGCGACTGAGAGGTGCGAGTAAAAGGAAGATACAGCGACGCCCGAGTATCAAATACGTCCGACAGTTGGTTCACACCCCCACGCAACTGCAACGTTCAGTTGCCCAATTTGTGTGGGGCTTGCCGCAAGTGATTAGCAATAACTGTTGGTTTGTATCTGCAAAACTCGTCGTTGAAATAGGAAGTCCAACCCTCGAGGCGCGAACCGCGGCAGCAGTGGGTGAGTAGAGTGGATTAGTTGACTACTGCGTATTGTATAATACCTCTCCGTAATTCCTCTCGCAATGGATCCTCGATCTCGTTATAACGTCAGATTATCTTAGTAAACCGCCGTTCCGTTCGTAGTGATTCGATTTTCCATTCATCATTTTCGAGACGATACGTTTCATAGTAAGTTCCTTGTCCCATCTCCGTCCCGCTTTCCCGGTTGATGAAAACGATGTAGTACCATTTACCGGTTGCATCCGCATCCTCAATAGAAATGAGCGGGTTCAGCGCGATATGCATCATCTGGTCAGATTCGGTGAGGTGTGTTTCAATAAAACGCCTAATCTCGGGTCGTCCATCGTATGGCTCTCTTGTCGCAAAGTTAACTTTTGCATCCTCTGTAAATAGCTCTACAAACTGATCGACGAGACCTTCGTCGATGCAGTAACAATACCGCCATTTGAGTCGTGCTATTCGGTTCTGTTCAAAAAGAAAGCGGAGCTGATGTTCGTCTACCATGGACTACCAACTCGCTCTTCCCTCTTAGAATCTTTGTCCATTATATCGATTACCGGTTATATGGCCCTATGCTACTATTCGTGGGAGAGTGAGATAATTTGAAGAGAGGATTAAAACAACCTACTAGATGGGTTTAATATACTAATTTAACTATATGTTATCCGGTACTATCGGATACTTCGCTCATATTGTGGTGGCCAATATATCTGATCTTTCTTATTGAGCGCTCGAGATGCGTTTAACCCAAAGTAAGGTTCACGTAGGAACTGTCGAGCAGCAGCAACGAAATCGGCCCGCCCATTCCGAATAAGCGCGTCAGCCTGTGATGGGGATTGAATGCCACCAACAGCACAGACAGATATCTCTGCTTCGTGTTTTATAGATTCAGCGAGCGGAACCTGGTTGTTGGCTCCTGTGTGAGGCTGATTTTGGTCGAGATGAATCCCTCCAGAACTTACATCTATGACGTCAACTCCAAGCGGGCCTACATCTTTCGCGAGCCGAATCGAGTCTTCAAGTGTCCAGGAGTCACGATCCTCGAGCCAGTCAGTAGCCGAGATTCGGAGGAAAAGAGGCTTATCCCAGACGTCTCTGATCGCTGAGATTATTTCCTTAAGCATTCTAGTCCGGTTTTCGAAACTCCCTCCATACTCATCGTCTCGAGTGTTGGACACTGGAGAAAGGAACTCGTGCAGAAGATAACCGTGTGCAGCATGTATCTCAGCAACATCGAAGCCAGCGTCGTCGGCGAGGGAGGCTGCATGCGCAAATTGGTCGACGATTTGTGCAATCTCTTGTGTCTCGAGAACATGAAGTGGTGGTGAATCACCGTATGGCGTCCACGGGAGGTCGCTGGGTGCAACTACTTCCCAACCGCCATCCCCTGGCTGCACCGGTCGTGCTCCGTCGTTTTCCCAGGGAACGCTGGTGCTCGCTTTCCTACCAGCGTGACTCAGTTGTATCCCAGGAATACTATTTTGTGATTTAATAAAGTCAGTTATTCGTTTCCATGCCCTCACATGACTATCACTCCAAATACCAGTGTCAGCTGGTGAAATACGGCCACGTGGCTCGATTGCTGTCGCTTCTGACATCACTAACCCAGCCCCACCAACTGCTCGACTTCCCAGGTGCGTTAAATGCCAGTCGTGTGGAATTCCGTCCTCTTCGCTAACGGAGTACTGGCACATTGGAGAAACAACTAGTCTATTTGGTATCGAGATCCCGCCTATCTCAATTGAGCTAAACAAATGTGAACTCATATTTAGTGATGATTTCGCTATCCTAATAAGCATCACCTTCGGCGTTGGTCATGCACGTGCATACACTCGGAGCCGTCTTCACAGACGCATTGATTATTACCGCAGTTTAGACATGTCCTCGCGAAACACTCGTGAGAGAAAGGGATTATGTAATAGACCACCTATAGAATTCGATGGAACCAAGACACCTACACTCCTCATTGAACATATGAATCGACGTGAAATTTCTACCGGCACAACCTGGGAAGAGAAATTCGGCTATTCTAGAGCAGTTAAGGTCGGTAATATGATACGTGTTGCAGGGACAACCGCAGTAGAGGATGGGGATGTTGTCGGAATTGATAATGCATACGAACAAACTCGTCATATTCTTAAAACAATTGGTGACGCGCTCGATGAACTAGAAGTTGGACCAGAGGCAGTCTTATCAACGACAATATATGTGAAAGACTTTGCAGAGTGGGAAGAGATTGGACAGGCTCATAAAGAATTCTTCGGCGAAATACGTCCCGCGACGACCCTAATCGAAGTTTCGACAATGCCCAATCCGGATTTACTGCTGGAGATTGAGGCCACTGCTGTTGCGAATGAGTAAGGACGTTTGCGACAGCGTTCCTGTCAGCCTTCGCGGATTTCCTATTGTATTTACTTATATGACGTTCTGCTCACTGGATGCCTGGCCTGCCTCAAACCGCTCACTCGAGAGTGAAGAGAGGTCAATAGTTGATGCTTTTCCACGAGTAACGAGTTCAGAAACCACGACACCGACGGCCGGGGCGTGCATAAATCCGTGACCTGAGAATCCAATCGCATTAATAAATCCTTGACAGCTCTGTTCGATAATCGGATTCGAATCAGGTGTTGTTGCGTATAACCCAGCCATCGTATTTACGAGCTCTGTCTCGGGTCCAAAGTATTCTGAGATAGCTGCGACACCCTCAAGCACTGCAGTCGTCCATTCCATTGAGACGGTCTGTGGGATCACATCTGGATCACAACGTGGATTTGACCCAACGTGGCCACCCACAGAGACACCCTGTTGGTCTTCTGGTCTAAAGACTGCCCCACCATCAAGATCAATTGTAAGCGGCACAGTATCTGGAAATGATGTTTCAGGATGGACAAATGCGAGACGATGGAGTTCTGGTTTGATTGGCACGGAGACTCCGGCTAGTTCTGCGACCTGCCCGGCCCATGGGCCTGCAGCGTTAACAACGAAATCGACTGAGTAACTTCCTTCAGATGTCTCAATACCTGTAACCGTTTCGTCTGATTGGAGGATATCAGTCACCTCTGTATGTCTCTTGATAACTACCCCTGCTGATTCGACGTTTTCAACTAGGGCCATCGTGACTAAATGTGGGTCGACAAACTCGTCCTGCGGTGAGTACGCTGCACCAGTGAAATCCGAGACATATAACCCTGGACAGTGAGTTGCAGCCTTCTCGGGTGTAATGTATTCACTGGGTACATCGTATTCACCTTGCATCTTGACATCCTGTCGTAGCTGGTCAGCAGTCTCTTCGCTTCTAGCCAGAAACAGGTATCCTATACGTCGTCTTCGAATATCCGTCTCGAACGTCGTCTCGAAAGTGTCCCAGTGACGTCGACTAATTTGTGAAAGTTCGACATTTACGGGCGTCGAAAACTGACTTCGGATCCCGCCACCAGATCGACCGGTGCTTCCAGACCCAGGGGTGGACTTCTCGAAAATAGTGACTGACACTCCTTTTTGTACGAGAGAATGAGCGGTGTACAATCCAATGATGCCGCCACCGATTATTCCAACATGCATTCAAACTACCTTGGGAGTGAAGTATAATGGCTTTCCCGGTTGATTTAGCTTAATCGAGGCGCTAAGCCCCCTTCCTCAACGAGCGTCGAAGGAGCGAATAAGGAGGGGATACAGCGCCGCACAGTTCTCAAACGTGTTCGGTAGCCGACCCACAGGGCCACGCAGTCGGTAGCTTTTTTTTAGGGTGTCGTATTAACTACTGAACCCAATGAAGTACGATCTCGACTCAGGTTCGCATTCGGTCTACTCGCTCCACTATCACCTGATACTCACGAGGAAGTATCATCGAGGAGTGCTAACCGAAGAACGAACCAACTTCATTCGAGGCATCATCGAAGGGTTCGCGGACAACTACGGCGTCGAACTCGTCAATCTCGACGGCGAGGACGACCACATACACGTCCTGTTCCGGGCGAAGCCGACCACAGACCTCGTGAAGTTCATCAACACCGTGAAGGGTGCGACCGCCCGTCGCATCCGTAACGAGTACGAGGACGAACTCAAGAACGAACTGTGGGGTGACTCGTTTTGGAACAGTTCCTACTGCCTTCTTTCGACGGGGCAGGTATCTCTCGGCGTTCTGAAACAATACGTCGAAGAACAACGAGAGTCTTGATGTACTACTCCTACAAGTATCGCCTCAAACCGTCCGACGCCCACCGCGAGGAGTTTGACCGCCACCGCGACATTTGTAGGCAAACGTACAACCACTTCCGCCACCGGCTCGGCGAGTACCGCGAGGAGAACGGCGAACTTCCGTCCATGACCTCGCTCCCGTCGGAGCTACCCGATCTCAAGAAGTGGTGGGACGACCTCACTGACGTGTACTCGAAAGTTCTTCAAACCGTTGTAGAACGACTATTCGACAATCTCAAAGGCCTCTACGCGCTTAAGCGGAAGGGGTACGGTGTCGGGATACTCAAGTGGAAACCGCCACGGGAGTTTCGTAGTTTCACATACAGTCAATCCGACTTCAAGCTCGACAAGAAGGGCGGTCGGACGCTACTGTGCCTCTCGAAACTCGGCGACATACCGATACGGCTTCACCGTGAGATACCCGACGACGCGAAGCTCAAGCAGGTCACGCTCAAGAAGGAACCGACCGGCGAATGGTACGCTACCTTCGGCGTCGAACTCGACCGTGAGCCGCCGACGAAGCCCGAGAATCCTGAGAGGTGCGTCGGCATCGACGTAGGGATTCTCAAGTACGCTCATGATACCGACGGTCACGTCGTCGGGTCACTCGACCTCTCGGACGAACGCGAGCGTCTTGAACGCAAGCAACACAAGCTCTCGCGGAAGGACTACGGCTCGAACAACTACGAGCGTCAGCGTCGGACGGTGGCGAAGTGTCACGCCGACCTGAAGCGAAAGCGCCGGGATTTCCTTCACAAGCTCTCGGCGTACTACGCTCGGGAATACGACCTCGTAGCGGTCGAAGACTTGAACGTGAAGGGAAGGGTCGAATCCCCGTCGAACAGTCGAAACACCGCGTCCGCCGCATGGAGAACGTTCCTCTCGCTACTCGAATACAAGTGTGAGCGGAACGGGACGCACTTCGTCGCCGTCGAACCGGCGGGAACGACGAAGGAATGCGCGTCGTGCGGTGTCTCGACCGATAAGCCGTTGTGGGTCCGCGAACACTCCTGTCCCGCCTGTGGTTTCACGGCGGACAGGGACGCGAACGCTGCATGGAACATTCTTTCTCGCGGTATCACGAAAGTAGGAGTGGGACGCTCCGAATCAACGCCTGTGGAGACTGCGCTCCCCGTGGATACATCAGTATCTGCAAAGCGCGTCGTTGAAGCAGGAAGCCCTACCCTCAAGCGCGAGCCGTCAGGCGAGCGATAGGGTAGGGTAGTTCACTTTACTGGTCCAGATTGGCTTTTCCAGCTAGTTATATTTATCTCACTTCATCCCAGTACTCTTCCTATGTCAATAGCTGAATGGCGTGAACAGTTTCCAGCGATAACCGAGAAAGACCGGATTCCGTTGAATAACTGTTCAGCCTCGCCAATCCCACTACGAGGACTTCAAGCAAGGAAAGAGTGTGAGCGCGTGTGGATCGAGTCCGGGAATCCATGGCCAACTTGGCTTGAAGCAGTTGAAGAGGTGAAAGAGGAGTTTGCAACCTTAATTAACGCCTCCCCGACAGAAATAGCGATCGTGTCCTCAGCAACAGAAGGACTTGCCAGGTTTGCCAGTGCGGTATCTTACGATGAGAGACCCGACATAGTCATCGGTGATCTAGAATTCCCAACAGTACCTCAATTTTGGCACGCACAACGGAAACGCGGTGCCAACGTTCAGATTGCAGAATCTCCAGATGGAATTCGTGTTCCAGCAGAGGCATACGAGCGCGCTCTTTCTAGAGACACTTTGATGGTTAATTCATCACACGTCTGTTCATTTACTGGTGGATTGATGGACGTTGAGCGTGTCGCAGAGGCTGTTCACGATGTAGGGGGCTACTTATTTCTTGACGCTTACCAGTCGATTGGGACAATTCCTATCGATGTCAAAGCCCAACAGATTGACGCCCTAGTCGCTGGTGCGCTAAAATTTTTGCTTGGAGGTCCGGGAATCGCGTTTCTTTACGTAAATGAAGAGCTTGCTCGAAAGCTCGAACCAGCCAACATGGGTTGGTTCGGAGTCGATGATATTTTCGGTTTCGAGACAGAAAACCCAACGTTCGCGCCTAATACAAGACGGTTCGAACTTGGAACACCGCCAGCGACACTTGCTTATCAGGCAGGCGCTGGAATAGAAATGATCGCGGAAGTTGGCATTAAATCGATACGAGAGCGGACGTCCGAGTTGACACAAACACTGATAGAAGAAGCCATAGATCGTGGATTAGAGGTTCGGACGCCACTTGATCCAGCATATCGAGGATCGATTGTTAATATCCAAGTTCCCAACCCAGCCAGTACAGTAGACATTCTCATTGAGCAAGGAATCAACGTGAGCGCTCGTGGGGGCGGTGTAAGGATTTCCCCTCACTTCTTCAATACGACCGAAGATCTGGTTGAGACGTTCGAGATTCTTAATTCAGTGTAGTCGTCAGCTGTGTAACCGTCTCACATTTCGACCAAGGCGATCAAGTTCTGTCCAAGTTCCCTAGGTGGGGACTCATAGGTCGTAAATAGTACTGTATTTATCAGTGACGTATTCAATGAAGTAGTCTGCTGTTAGTGATTCACCCGTTGCCTCTCTGATCAACTCATCAGTTGGGTGAAATCGTCCGTGTTGGTGTATATTTTTGCGCAGCCAATTGCTGATTTCGGAAAAATTGCCGGCCGCAATTTTTTCGTCAACATCGTCAATCTCTTCCCTCATTACAGCGTCTATCTGGGCTGCTAGTACACTTCCGAGGGTGTAATTTTGGAAGTTGACAATCGCACCCATACTCCAATGAATATCTTGCAGTGGACCTTCTCTCGCTGATTCAGGGCGAATTCCGAGATATTCCTCGAATTTGTCACTCCATATTTCAGGGACGTCTTTAACTTGGATCTCATCTGTGAGGAGGGCCCGTTCGATTTCAAATCGTAAGATGATGTGCATGTGGTATGTGAGTTCGTCCGCCTCGACGCGAATAGGATTATCCTCATACACTTGATTGGCACTTCGATAGGCAGCTTGTGGTGTAACATCTTCAAATCCATCAAAATGTTCCCGAATCAGGGGTAGAATACATTCCCAGAACGGTTGTGAGCGGCTGATATGATTCTCCCAGAACCGTGATTGGGATTCGTGAACGGCGTGATGTTGGGCAAGTCCTATTGGCGAACCATACCACTCTTCTGGGAGCCCGAGTGAATATGAAGCGTGACCAAACTCGTGTAACGTCGTCGGGATTGCAGACAAGAGATTCGATTCATCAAACCGCGTGGTAATACGAGAATCGTACGGCGTGCCGCCACCAAACGGATGTGGTGCCGTGTCGAGGCGACCCCGCTTCCAGTTATACCCTACCTCATCGAGGATGTCCCGAGCTAATTCGTATTGTTTGGATTCAGGGAAGGAACCAACAAAGATCGATTGATCGATTTCAACACCGCTTGTCCTGATTTTTTCGATAAGTGGTACGAGCTCAGACCGCAAACGCTCCAGTATTTCTTCGGTCCGCTCGAGACTTAAATGGGGTTCTGTTTCCCGGAAAAGTGCCTCGACCCGGTCGCCGTCAGGTTCGACGTGATCCGCGTATTGTTTCGATACATCGAATATCTGCTCAAGCGAATCCGCGAAGTGCGAGAAATCATCCGCTTCCTTAGCATGCCGCCATACTGGTTGGGATTCAGATGTGACAGTCGTGAGCTCACTGACTACTGCATCTGGAACAAGTGTTGCTCGCTCGTGCTCCCAGCGCAGTTCCCTCACTAAGGCTTTTTCTTCTGGTGAAAGCGTCATACTTTCTGCTTCCCGAATAAGCTCGCCGGTACGTTCTTCGGCAAGCCGTTCGTGTCTGAGTGAAGATATTGTCGAGCGCTGTCGAGACCGTGCCGGGGTCCCTTCTGTGGGCATCATTACTTGTTCGTCCCAGTAGAGGACGCGGTTAGCATCCTCGAGGTTAACGATTGTCTCACCGATTGACTTGAGCTCCTCAATAGATGAGCTATCATCTGTCGACATACGTTCTCCCTCTTTTTTCCAACAGCAATAACATTCCCTTCTGGAGCTCCACCTTTGATTCCTACTCAATGACGAACCTTTTGTGATAGTCGGTAAGGTTTCGATAGCCTTCATCGGTGACCTCAATTATATCTTCAATTCTAACCCCACCGATCTCTGGATAGTATAACCCTGGTTCGAGAGTGATTACGTTTCCGACCTCGAGTTTGCCTCCGCCCGGAAGACAGACTGGTGATTCGTGAACATCGAGACCAACCCCGTGTCCGATATAGTGCAGTGCACCTCCTTCGATATCTTTGTCTTTACGTCGGGATTGGTGCCCCAGCTCTTCGAAGAAGCTGAAGACTTGATCATTAACCTCATCACCGGTTACACCAGCTTGCACCGTTTCGAGGGCGATGTCGAGGGCCTCCTCGACTTCGTCATAAAGCTCGCGAAGTCGTTGATCAGGCTCACCCTTGCAGAACGTGCGTGTCATGTCTGAATGGTAGCCACTTTCAAGATGCTTTGGAAAGATGTCAATGACAATGCTCTCGTTAGCTTCGATGGGACCACTCGTTTTTCCGTGAGGGTTCGCTGATTCTTTACCGCAGGCGACGATCGTGTCTTCCAGAGCCGCACCATGATTCAATAGCGTAATTTCGATTTCGCTTTTTATTCGTTTCCCAGTAAGGGGTTTCCCATCATGCAGTAATACCCCATCTTCAATTTCAGACTCGCTGATCAGTATTTCCGCTTGTTTCATGGCCTCTTCTGTCGCCCGTTGTGCACTCTCAATTGCTGCAATTTCTCTCGGGGTTTTGACCGCTCGAACCTGCTCTACTGAATCGTCTTTGTCTGTCCTGACGGAGATGCCATTTGTTTCGATCCCCCGACCTGTCCCAAGCGGAAATCGCTCAGGCACGATCACTGATTCTACATCCCGTTTCGAGAGAAATTCTGATAGGGCATCATACTTTGCAGTCTTAGGGTTTTCTCTTTGTTTTGACTCGTAGTCGTATTCAGCGAGCCGATCAACCTCGTTAGCGTTACTCTCTTTCTGCGCGCGATTGTAATCAGTTCCTCCAATCAAAAGGTGAATTTCACCACTGGTGTAAAGCGTAATGAAAGGGTCGTGACCGTTTAGTCCGGATAGATACCGTTGATCTCCATTTGAGGAATCGTCATCAATTAAATACCCATCGACGTCGTAATCTCGTAGCTTTTCATCTAACTTCTCAAGTGGAAGTTCCATATATCTCCTTCTAACCGATATACGATAAGTCTAAACATTACTTGTCTGCGAAATGTCTATGTAAGTCAGGCGCTGGGTGTGCGCTTCATTGGTGGCTAGATATTACACCAGAAGGGAAATTCTGGCGCTTAGATTAGGTAGGGTATTACTCTTCTAGAATACGGAATTCGGTCTGCGGTTCGACGAAGTATTCGACGCCATCTTCGGTTACTTCGACCATCTCCTCTTGCCCGAGATACCCCCACTCGGTGTCGATACCCAGTTCGAGTGTATAGATTTCACCTTCTCGAACGATTCCATCCGGGGAGGTGCCGTAACGATCCCATTTTGGCCCGAGCAGTGTCCCACCATCGTGCGCGTTTCGTCCAACGTTGTGTCCAACTGCGTGCTTGTATTCAGGCCAACCACGACTGGTGATTTCATCTCGTGCAGCGTCGTCAACCTCGTGTCCTTTCACCCCAGGGGCCATCGTGTCAAATGCAGCATCAATTGCTGCACGAACGTCTCTGTACGCCTCGAGGAGGTCCTCGGGAGGTTCCTCACCGTTATCAGAGTAGTAGTAGAGTCGTTGGATGTCAGTCGCATATCCCTTATATTTGACGCCGAAGTCGGTATGAAGCACCTCTCCCTTTGGAAGGGTGAGATCGCCAGCCATCGTGTGGCCTGGCTCGGATGCCCCTCCTGCGTGGACCGTGGGGCAGTAGTCCCAGCTCCACGCACTCTCAAGTCCGCGTTCGGTCATACGTTCATGAATGAAATCGGCGACATCCGCTTCAGACCAATCAGGCTTCCAAGCTTCGGACATTTCGGAAAAAAGCCCTTCAGTTATTTCGGCAGCCTGAACCATTCGCTCGCGTTCGATTGGTGATTTTTCGCTTCGGAGTCTAGAGACCAGATCTGTCGAGCTGACCAGATCATCCTCGTATCCCGTCCCGTTGAGAGCATCTGTTAGCTGTAGATAGAGTCCGTGGGTGAGCCCGTCTGCAATGTTGTTGTCCCTGGAATAGTTGACAGCAATTTTACTGGGATCGATTTCTTTGAGGAGTTCGAGAAATTTCGGCTCGAACGATTCATCGTATGAATGGACGTCGTAAATCTCGAGATCCCTGGCGTTTGGTGCATCATGTCTACCGATGATGACGTGTTTTTCTCCAGTCTTCGTTAGTAAGACCATTGTCGGCCAGACGATATCGAACCCAAGCAACAGGGGAATACACGGTTCATCGATTTCGGTTGTCTCGCGCCCAAACGTGATCCAGAGGTCTATGTCTGTTTCTTCGAGGAGTTCAACGCTCTGTGCGACCTTCTCTTTGACCAGCTCTTGGTCTGACATCGTGCGAACGATTGGAGGACTCCAACATAATCTTTCCTTATTCTACTACCCCTGCCAACGGGGTAAAATATTGCATGTGTGGAAAATAACAGTATTGCTTGCCATAGAATATCATACGGTGAGACGACTCCGGGTCTTCCTAGTTGAGCACCAATTAGAAACGTTACTTTCTGTCCGGGATAATACCAAAATTTCACCCCCTTTTCTACTTTAGCGCAAAGAGGGGTGATAGCGTTCGTAGTTTGAATTATCCCCAACTAAAATTTTAATCCCTCCATTTTATGTCTGGATGATTATGTGCAATATGTTTATATGATAGGACGACAATTTCTGGTTATCATCGTAGGTTGTAAAAGGTGCAAACTAATTTACAACCTCGATACTTGGTGAAAGAACATGACGAAACCAAAAAAAACAAGATTTGACCGCAGAACGTTTGTCAAAGGAACTGTAGGTACAGCAGGTATTCTGGGGCTTGCTGGGTGCCTCGGCGATACCGATGATGAAGATGAGGCAGCGGGAGCCGATGATGACGACGACTCACCAGATGATGAGGAGATCTCACGTGAGGAGAAATTGTATGTTGGCCAATCACAATCACCAGTTCACTGGGACCCTGTCGAACAGATGGACGTTCACACTCAGTTTGTGGCTAACCACATCTATACGCAACTGTATACGTTTGATGAGGGACTTGAACTCATACCCAGTGAACTAACTGTAGATCTTCCCGAAGAAGAGCGTGACGGTGAGCGGTACACAGTCGAAATCGTCGATTATGCTGAGTGGCACAATGGTGATCCCGTGACCGCAGAGGATGTCGAGTATACCTACTTACAGCCTCTGGAGGAAGAAACGCGGATGATGGAAAGCTTCGAGATGATTGATGAAATTGAAATCATAGACGAAACCACCATTCAATTTGATCTCGATAGACCATATGGTGCTTTCCCAATTAATCTGGCTCATCAGGTCACCCCAAAAAATGTCCGCGAAGACGACCTGGATACATTTAGAAATGAGATGCCAATTGGATCCGGACCGTACAGGTTCGTCGATTGGACTCAGGGTGAATATGCCATCATCGAACGTTGGGATGATTACTGGGGTGAATTAGACCCGTATCTTCAAGAAATCGAATTTGTGCCTTTAGAAGAGGACACAACACGGATCACGTCGTTGGAAACGGGTGAAAACGATATGATCGAGGGAATCCCAGCAAGTCTCTGGGATAGTGTTGAAGGGATGGATGAGGCTGAGATCCAGTCCGAACCCGCGATGAATTATAACAAATTCGCGTTCAATCTCAGAGAGGGCCCCACATCTGATATTCGAGTTCGGGAAGCAATTGATTACTGCTTCGATCTTGATCAGGCGGTAGAGAATTTCGTTGAACCTGCCGGCGCACGGTTGTACAGCCCAGCCAACCCCGCAATCCAAGAAGAATGGGATTTCCCACAAGAAGAATGGGAAGAGTACGCCTATCCACGTGATATTGATCGTGCAATCGAATTATTCGACGAGGCAGACGTCCCTGATGACTACGAGTTCACCATCATTTGTCCACCAGACGACGTCCGTGAAGAACTCTCAGTCTCTATGGCGAACGGAATTGAAGAGGCTGGTTACAGTGCACAGGTCCAACGACTTGGGTGGGACACATTCATCGATCTCTTTACCACGGGAGACGAGGACGATTATAACGTCTACATCTCTGGACGCAGTTCGACTCCAAACTTACCACG
>LFCJ01000772.1_pt1 | contig 20819 bp, 22 predicted proteins | sample 643141 | NCBI WGS metagenome assembly LFCJ01 (sample SAMN03766243, study PRJNA286221) | soda lake metagenome | biome: soda lake; feature: Kulunda steppe; material: water; isolation source: sample B1-Br-g2 brine of Lake Bitter-1 | place: Russia: Kulunda steppe | collected 2010-07
CCCCGTGGATATGTGCCTCACATGCTGTAAGTAAAGTATATGGCGTCAGGATGGCTCGAGAAAGCGCCGTTTTCTCACCACACAAGTACGCAGCTGTATACATGGAGGCACCTCCTATTTTACATGCCTCGCCTAGTCAGACTGTCTTTGATTTCCTTTCTCAACGGCACAACAAACTCTGCCATTTCATCTCAGACATTATGGACTATTTTTTGGCTGGCAAAGACCAGCAAGAAATCAATCAGCCTAATGACCTGGCTGGCAATTAACCCTAACTTGTAACTTTTAACTTGAGGTTCGAACCCCGGACCAACAGGGTGATAGTCAACTTTGCAGGTGCCCCGCCGCCTGCTCAATTTGTGACATCGTAATGATTGTTAGGGATTCTCTTTTCCAGTGCCAGCAAGTGCAGAAGCAGCAAGAGCAACAACTAAGGGTTACAAGTTAGATTACAAGTTAGGGTCATGGTTAGGTTACAAATTAGGGTTAACCGCCAGCCTGGTCATGAGGCTGATTGGTTTGTTGCTGGTCGTTGCCAGCCAAAGAGAAAAGTCCATGATGAACAAGATGAAATGGCAGAGTTTGTTGTGCTGTTGAGAAAGGCAGAAGCAGCAAGAGCAACAATGCTGCAAGGTGACTTAAGAGAAAGAAATAAAGAAAAAACTACGCAAGCTGCAAAAAAGCTTTTCACATCAACTAAGGAAAAGGGGCCAATTGGGAAGAAAAGCCCCTTCACCACTGGCAGATGACAGCATTGACACTGACAATGAGGACGACCTGGAAGCCCCTGGCGCAGGGCCATGGGGATGCATCAGGACCAGACAAGCACCAAGATCAAGCTTGTGGGCTGGCTTGTAAACAGCTACGTAACCTGATCTGGCCTCCCAGTGCTATCATGCCATTGAAGCCAGCGGTGGGATGCCCTGTGCTTGCACTGTATGTATGTCTCCCCTTCATAAGGAGCGACGTGGGCAATTTCTCTTTCTTGCAGGCTCTGTCGTTAAGAACTTAAACTCGTTGCATTTCTTGCCTAATCATACATTTTTCCTTATCTTTTCCTAACAAATCAATTAGCTCGCCTGGGTGAAACTTTGTTGCGGGGTCAGGCATAATTATGTGTTTCCCCCCCCTCTTACTAAGAGGGGGTGTAGCACCAACCATAGTATGGTTGGTGCTACAACAGACAATTGCGGTATTCTGCATTTATTCCACATGCAGCCTTGCAGTCGCACTATTTTGCCTGATGGCTTATTCTTAAAACTTGCAAATCTGTAACCTTGCATCAGTGCACTGAGCTCCATCTATGATGCAGCAGCAGTTTATTTCCTTTCGGCAAAGATCAGATGGGACTTTAGGATAGGCTTTAGGCATGACATGCCATTTGTTTTGAGACAAAGTCTCCTGTGGAAACCTTCAAATCATTTTCATGTCTAGCGCTTTAAATCGCATGCAAATGCAACAAGCACATTCCTATACTTGCTGTTGGCTAATGCTTACATGAAGACTGCAACAAATGACTTAAATGATCATGGGGATACTATCAAAAGCCCTCCATAGAAGTACATGCCCTGCTCCGTTCTATGTCTGGCGCACTATCATGAAAAACGTGCAGTTGTCCTTGCTGTACTGCCCTGAAGGCCCCTTACGATAGGCACAGCCCACGTAGACGCCAGGCCCGGCAACACGGACATAATCCCTACAGAGAAGGGCGACACGCAACATAATTACAGAGCATGTGTGGACAGGAGGATGGGCTCAAGAGAATGCTGTGTAAGGATTTTCAACATGGCGTGCGCTTGCATGAGCACTCATCCCTGCATCAAGGGGCTGCACTAAAATGGCAGAACCACAGCACATAGGCAGAAAATGAGCAAACAAAAAGCAGCAGGGATACTGCTAACCTTGTAGTGCATCCAGGATGACCCTGCTTGATGTTTTGCTGTACATGTGTACAGCAAAGTATGACTTGGCACTAGTAGAGGATTTTCCACAACAATTCACAAATTTGGTACCATAAATTTGGTCAATATTTTTAATTCCAGCTCTAAGGCCTGGAGGTACCCATTCTGACCCTGGACCAGGTAGATCCGACCGCGTTTATAAACCGGACAGTCCTGAAAACATAACTTTGCCATTACCATTTTCGAAGCGAACCGACCACAGCGACAAAATTGGTGCCCACACGTGCAAACACGCTGCAAACACCCCCAGGTGCATTTGTAAGGACGGGTAGCCTTCTCGCAAGCCTCTTTCAAAAGGCCATGTGCCCAAGCCTTGGTAATTCATTACACTGAGACAGCGTCTGAATGCGCTTTTGAGTCCTGGTAAATTTTCAAAATTCCTAAACATAGACATTATATAGAAGAAAGCCCAACATGTGTATCGGGTTGAAGGTTGATGGGGCTGCAATGGAGATGGGTGCCTCGGCTCACAAGTTTGCTGGGCAGGATGGAGCGCAAGCAGATGCAGTCTCTGAAACAGCAGGAACCCTGAGTGAGGCAAAGTTACTGTAGCAGTACATTGTATGGTACTTGCTGTCAGATGCAGACCAGTAGCCCATCCTCTGCAAGCTACAGTGCGAGCTGTGCAGGCAGCCGCTCAACCTGACCTGATGCACCCCGATGCTTACAAGAGCACATCTGGAATCACACAATCACCAAGTGTGCGCAAAATTCGTCTTGATGGGTAAAGGTGGGCTGATATCTAAGGAGTTGCAGCAGCAGAAGGCAGGCAGGCAGCAGCAGCAGCAGCAGCAGCAGCAGCAGCAGCAGCAGCGGGCCGAAAGCAGGCAGCAGCAGCGCCAGCCTCAAATGCCAGGCTACACTGCAGCCAGTTCAGGTGCGTATGGTTCTTCTTCTGGCTTTGGCGGTGGAAGCAGTGCACTTGCTGCGCATGCACATCCACAGCCCTGTGCCAGATACTCTAGCAAGTGGCTCAGGAGCTGATTTACAGCAAACCTTAATACCAGCTCATTCTTCAGAGCATGCAAGGGAGTAGATGTATGCGCTGCACGAGCGTGCAGAGACGGACCTGTAGGCAGGTGGTCTATAGTGCTGTTTGAGGAAGATGACCAGGAAACTGCTTCAATAGAATGGGAAGTTGACACTGACAACAGTATGGAACGAGGTAGCTTGGGGATGGGCGGTTGGGCACGCCGACCAGCTGCTCAGGTATCTCCTGACTCAGTCCGACCCCCAGGGGGGCCAGTCCAACCATAAAATATTCCTCATCAAACATTTCAAACGAAGATGAAAAGTCTCAGGGTGTTTGAGTGTGTCTATTAATAGCAAATTTCTGACGATGATGCACCAACGAGGCCTTCCCCATATAGGCTCTCTAGAGGCTCGACTGGCTTGTTTGAGATTTGGAACACCCAAATTACCCATGCTTATGCATAAGATACAATGTGACTGGGGGCCTGAGCTGCAAAGGTGCCGAAATTAAGGAGCAATTGAAGCAGAAGGAGCACACGACAGGCAAGCTTCGTGGGGAAACAGAAGGGGCCTAAAGGCAGCACCGAGCGTGCCCTCTTTGCCATATCATTCTCGTTGGCATGCCTGCTGCAACGCCCCCCTGCCTCTTACAGGCCCACCCGACACCCAGCCATTGCTCTGCTCCTTGCCTGCAACATACCTGTTCTCCACCAGCTGTGCCCGCAAGGCAGACATGCACATGAGTGCGTTGCGCATGCAACTGCTCATTCCCCCAGCCTCACCTGCTGCCGCTCCCAAACGGCGACCACATGTCTAGAGTTGGGGCTGGCCACCCTCGCACTGGCAGGTCTTTCTCTAGGAGCTCCCAACCGCTTGAGTCCCGCCCTGCCGCTTGTTCTGATGCCCCTGGGGCCCTGTCCCCTCCACTCCCGGAAGGATCAGGGCCAAGGGGCAGCTCCAAGCCCAAAGGGTTGTTGGGGTAGTCAAAGGTCATGTCCGCTCCCGCGTCGGATGGGAGTGGCGTGAGAGTCAGCTCAGTGCGCACCTGCAGAGGGGCATATGCACGCGCGTGCGTGCACGCATCCTTGTGCATGTACATGTGCATGTTGAGGTAACGATAAGGAGCAGAGGGAGCTCAAAATCTGCCAAAGGATATGAAGATGCAGCAATTGGCGCCCATCAGTTACAGCTGCCCCATGGATTTGTCATGTTTTTGGGAAAGTGTCTCCTGGTAATGGATAGGCGTGCAAGGAAACGGACTCGTATTTGGAATTTTGGCCGCGCATTTGGACAGGTTCAGTGGCATGCCCCAGAATGTGGGGCACATCAATGTAAATACTTTTGTGTGGGGCTGAAGTGTAGGTCCAGGAGTAAATGTCAGGAATAATGACATTGTGTATCGCTCAGACCTCCAAAATATGTCCATTTTCCTTCAGAACATTAAAAACGACACAGTTTTCTTTCGTTCATAAAATTGGATGACTTGGATGAAAAGGTGCAGTGCTAGTGCTTGGGGAGCTGTTCCTAGGGGTAGAAAACCATACCCTTCCAGACCTGGATTTCTTCTGCCAAGCCTACTTAAAAGTGCAAAGAGGTCCACGATCATGCATCTTCAATGCAAAACGGCCACCTGTTGGGGCTCATTTGGCCCAGCTCGCATGCAAGAAATACAGCTTCTGCCAGCTTCCAGCCTTCCTGCCTCTGACCTAGGGCACATTTTGCCAAACTCCTCTCTCAAAATTGTACGTTAGTGAGCAAAAAATGATTATGCCTCAGGAGAACTTGAAAAGTTTGGCCCCAGCTTGTTTGGCCCCAAAAAAGTTAGGGAATAAGAAGTCCACCAAGGGCCTAGTGACCCCCCCTGATGGGCGCAAGCATGCCCGAAACAAAACTAAAGATGCAGAAGTCTCAGGATCACTAACTTCTGCCAGCACAGGCTTCACCATTGACAGCCAAATATCTGCAAGCCTTAGAGTGATGCGGTCATTGACCACTGGTTACATGGTGGGTGGCAGGAATACTATGGAATGAAGCACATGGATGATTGAGGAAGACACAGTAGCTGGGTTACACCAAAGAATACAAACACAAACACAAACACAAACACATACGTGCACACAAACACACACGCGCGTGCTTGCTTGCCTTGCAATAGGATGGCAGCCACCACTGCTGGATGGGGCCCAGAAGCGGCAGCACCATGCGTGCGTGCATGGTGCCTGTGCGGGGGTGGAGGAAGAAGTGCTGCGTGAAGTTCTCCTGGGGAAGCTGCACAGAGCCGGGGGTAGGCTTAAGCCAGGGCTGGGAGCGGGGGTACCTGGACGCAGCACAACAAGGGCTCAATTATGGATCATTGATTCGTCGGCGCCTTTCTTGAAAAGGTGTGTAACCCTCACCAAACCTTGTTCGGCAGGCATAGCTGTGTAATCCCCACCTTACCTGGTGGCCCATCCTGAGCTCATTTTGGGCTTTGGAGTTCACTCTAAGGTCTGGGATCATTCAGGGTTTGTTCAGGGCTGATACAGAGCTTGTTCATGGATAATATGGGCTGTTTCAGAGCATATCAAGGGCTTATTCTGAGCCCATCCACTGGATGGCCTACCCTTGAAAAATGGGTGGAGTCTGCCACAGGAATGCGAGCTTCAAATGGTCACCTTACCTACAATGCTCTCCCCTCGTTGCAGACGCACCTCTCTTGCATGCGCGTGTCCACAATGAACTTAGTTTCGGACGGCTCAAACTGGAATTGCTCGCAGCGCCCCTGGTAAGTCACCACCTGAGGTCAGCGTGCATGTTGCAGGTCACCACTGGAGGTCAGCGTGCATGTGGCAGGTCACCACCTGAGGTCAGCATGCGGTAGGTCACCACCTGAGGTCAGCATGTGTGCGGTAGGTCACCACCTGAGGTCAGCCTGCATATGGCAGGTCAGCCTTTGAGGTCAGCGTGCATGTGGCTGGTCAGCCTTTGAGGTCAGCGTGCATGTGGTGGATCGCCATCTGTGGTTAGTGTGCACGTGTCGGGTGGCCACTTCAAATTAGAGTGCATGTTGTTGTGTGCAGGGGTGCGCCTTTATGTCGCGGTGCGGGGATACGAGCCTGCCAACAGGTAGATAGGAAAACAGGGCTTGCCCTCCAACAAACTGACGTGTGTGCACAATAGGAAAAGGTCTGTTTGCCCTCTGGCAGGCTACCACATTTGCATGACAGGAATACATGGCAGGCCCCCACGCCTTCATTCTCTGCTCTAGCATGCACACTGCCTTAAATTTGACAAGGCAGCTTAAGCGACTCGACAGCACGCAAACTGCCCCTATGCCGCTCTGCAGCACACACACCTCACCAGGCTGCTCGGGGAAGTCGCTGTACATGGAGTAGTCTTGCAGGAGCTCCAGCGCTCGAGCATCATCCAGCACGTAGCGGGACATGCTGGCCTTCCACGCTCCTCGGATGCCGCCTGTGGGTCAGTGTGCATGCGCATTTTGATTGTGCATGTGCGCACGCTTGAAGTTTGCATGAACGCGTTTGTGAATGCGTGGGCCTGTTTTGCATTCAAGTGCAGACAACCAAGCGCAGCTATCCTATAGAAGGGATTGCCCAGCTGATGACCACATCCAGGCCTGGACTAGAGACTTGCAACAGGCACAGGGATCATTCTTGTTCGCTCGGGCATGTTCATTATTGGTCTGCATGCAGCAAAGCAGATTCTAGATGCACTGAATGTGCGCCTTGACTTAAGGCTGTGGTGCATGTTTCTGTGGTGCATGTCTCTGTGGTGCATGTCTAACACAGGCGCTGCACAAGCAAAATACACCCAGTTCCTGGAAGGCCTTGGAGGCACCATGCTGCACAAGGCCTTGGAAGGACCATGCTGCACATGGAAAGCACACCTAAGGTTCCTAGAAGGCCTTGGAGGCACATTGCCAAGGGCCCGGCAATGCACTGAAAACATGCCAGTGCATGCGGCTCTGGCTGCGCAGCACTGGAGGTGCTTGCCTCCATAGAGAGCGCACTGGAGACGCTTGCCTCCATAGAGAGCGCACTGGAGATGCTTGCCTCCATAGGGAGCGCACTGGAGGTGCTTGTCACACTACTTGTCACACTGCTGGTCACACTGCTGGTCACACTGCTGGTCACACTGCTGGTCACACTGCTGGTCACACTGCTGGTCACACTGCTTGGCACTGGAGAGCGCACTGGAGGTGCTTGCCTCCATTGAGCCTCAGACCCCTGCACCTCCCCGTGGATATGTGCCTCACATGCTGTAAGTAAAGTATATGGCGTCAGGATGGCTCGAGAAAGCGCCGTTTTCTCACCACACAAGTACGCAGCTGTATACATTAAGCTGTATAAGTGCACAGCTGCTGGAGCTGCAAACATCCAAGGCTAGGGTATCAGCCCACTTAAGCCCCACCTGGCAGGATTTCCTTCCTTGTTCGTGCATTTGTGTGTGCATGTGCGTGTGTCCGCATCCATTATGCGTGTGGACACGTGCGCATGCGACGGCGGGTGCCTAAGCCCACCAGGAGTGATCTCCTTCCCACGAGGTGTGATCTCCTGCACCAGCCCACCAGGAGTGATCCCTTTCAGCAGCGATTGCCTTAGCCCACCAGGTGTGATCTCCTTCAGCAGTCGCGTCTTCGCTGCAGGCGGCACGCGTGCGATGCGTCTCCACACCTCCACGAATGCGTTGAAGCGGCCCATATCGGTTGGCCGCACCTCTTCGAGCACGCTGATCAACTCAGCGGCCTCGCTGACTCGGTCATCAACCTAAGCGTGCGCATCAGATGCCGCAAAGCATTCCTTGGCGGCCTGTGCAGCCTGCTCTGAGTCAGTGGATGCGCGAGGGGAGTGCTCAAGTGGGGGAAGTGGGGAATCAAGAGAATACGGCAGCAGGCCCATCAGATTGTCGCAGCGGGCCAATCAGATTGTTCCATGCTTGTCAGGCACCAGCCAGAGTCTCCGCCCCCCTGACGCCTACCGACTGTTGAATGCTCTGATTGTGAGGGAGAACTCAGCAAGTGTCATGCGCACGGTACCATTCTTGTTTTTCCCTTCTTTTGAGAGAGCACGCTGCACCCCGTATGCGCAACTGGAAAGCACCCTAAATTTGGCCCTGTCGTTGTTACTCTGGTCCCAGGAGTACCATGCTGCGTCTTCATGGCAAGCACAACCAATGAGGGTGCCAATGGTGGGAGGATGTTTTCTAGGAAGGGTGCCACACCACAGGCCCATGTGGCAAGCAGGCACAAAAGTAGAAGCTAAAAAGGGGTGCGACACCGTTGCTTAAGGGCTAATATGTCATTGATGATCGCATAGGCAGAGCTGCACGCTCTACGCACCTCATCTGCCGTGAGATCTGCCCAGTCGGGTGCCTGCTGCTGCTCATTCTCTTCTTCCTCCCACCACCGTGCCTTGCCTCCTTGCTGCATGCGCGCCCTGGGGCCATCATCTTGTTGCAGAGGTTCTTGCTGCATGCTTAGTGGTGCTGGCACAAGCACAGGGCGCCCCCTCCTCTGCCTGTAGGAGCCACGCTTCTGCTGCAGCGCTGCAGCAGGGAGCTGAACCGGCAATGGACAGCGGTCTAGACCAGCCTGGAGTGATCGGGTAGCTGCTGGCATTGGAATCTGCATTTAGTCCATAAAGGATGCAGCACTGCTGTGAGAGCATTGCCTCAGGCAAAACATGAAACAGGATGCAGGTTTGACGGTCAGCTCACCCACGCTGGTTGGTAAAGAATAAGGACAGCCATGTAAAAAGTTCAGAATTGCGTTTCCAATGCCATTCCAAAGACGGCTTAACGAGACTGCTGTTTGTGTAATAGGGTAGATTGTTGCAATTTTTGTGTACGACATCTAATTTTGATTTCACCTGTATCTTCTCACACGTGGAAATGCTGGGCCACTCCCTACAACCTGTCCACCCACGCACCCAAACCCTGCAAACAAGACTTTCTCCTCAATTACCATTGCCAGTAGTAAGTACTCATTCATTGAGAAGAAGAAGAACACCCAGGAACCTGGCTTGCTGTGCTGGCCCTGGGAACGACGATCCACCGCAAGGGGACAGCGGCAGAGGGGGGGCGGACATTGACTCGCTGGCGCGCATGTTGAGCCAGCAAGCCCAGGCCCTTAGGAGCACTATGAGCGAGGAGGAGGTGGAGGAACTGATCTCAGGAGATGAAGAGGAACCCACCTTCTCAGTCGAGGACACTGCCCCAGCACAAGGCTCTGTTGTGCCCGATGCGTTCGTGATACAACAAGCACAGCAGTCAGGGCCGCCGCCGCAGCTGGTGAGTGCAATCTTATTCCACTAGGACTTAGCAGTGAGCAACAGCTTGTTTGGAGATGGCACTGTTTGTGTTCGTGATCGCGCAGTTTGACAAGACAGGGTCAGCAGGCGCGTTCACGAGGTACACGATGCTGCGCGCTCGCACAGCCTGTGATGTCAATCTCAATGGTGTGCACACAGCACGCTGTTGACGCATGCTCCTGAAGATTAAGGCCGGGGCTGGGCTGGGTGGGCAACAGCTATTGGACAAAGCTTCCACTCTACATGTTGGGAACCAGGGTGCGTAGCACCTTGGGAGTAAATGCACCCTTGGGGACTCAATGCTTTTGACGCACCTGGCTTATGTTGACGGCAGCACCAAGGAATCCCCCGGTGTTGTGCATCCTCCTGTGCCCGGCACGCAATGTATGACCCCTCTGCCGTCATGCCCTGCAGACTGAGGCCATGGAGCGCATGATTTTGGACCAGATTGGCACAGGTGGCTTTGCAACCGAGGATTTCGAAATCTTGCAGCAGCTTGGCCGCATAGGGACACAAGAGGTGTGTGTGTATGTGTGTGTGAGGGCAATGTGTAGGGCGTCCTGGGTCTAATGAGGCCCAATGGGAGCAAGCCAGGCAGCACAATGCTTAGATTCTTGCAAGTTGGATCACTCCTGCATCTCCTGTGCAAGGCTTGGCTGGGCTGTGCACCCGATGAGGGACGCCTGTGTACCTGGAAAGAGAGGGCAAGTCCCCCATGGGCTTGGTGCAAGCATGCGGGCCTGATACCAAGACTATAAAGTAAATCACCTCTCTTGCCCCACAGCTGGCGGTGCTTCAGCCGTGGCTTGGGAACTTAAGAGCACGTGGCTCATGTGTGAAGAAGTGCTCTGGGTGGCCTGGATGGTGATCTGCCTGCAACTGTGCACCCATAGAAAGCATGTTTGTGACGACATTTAATAATCAATTTGCAATACGTGTGCGTACCTGAGGCCCCCAGCCTCTTTGGCCCCCATAAACCGCAAGAGCTGGCATGTGTGCATGTGTCAGATCTCTTGACACGCTGAATGCGCCGTCTTTGTGGGGGCAGGCACTGTGAAGTCGCACTCCTTTTGCGCGTGTGCGTATCCTTGCATGTGTGTGCTTGTGCGTGCTGATACGAGCAAGCGTACCCATGCAAAAAAGTGTGCCCGTGTGCGCCCTGGCTGGTGCCCGTCTCAGCAGTTGTCCATAGATCTTTGTTGCGTGCAGATGTGCTCAGTGCCTGCTCCCACATCTGCACATTGGCATCATGCTCACGTGCAGGCCGGCTCAGATTTTGCCTCTGGCCCTCGAACAGCTGTCATAGCGTACCTTGCCCGCTACATCTCGCGTATGCCATTCACCAGGCCTGTGCCTACAATGCTCAAGGTCAGCCTTTGCCGCTGGTCGTAAGCATAGCATGCACATGGCATCTACAATGTACCCAAGTAGAGGCATGCCTTGCATGGACAAAAGGAGGCATCTGGAGGCGGTGTAGAGACTTACGCGTAAGTCATCTGCCACAAAAGCCCCGGAGCCTCTGGATCAGCCCAAGCAGCTGCATTGACCAAGAATCCTAGTAATGACAAAAGCAAATGTTTCTGATAGCAGTTTCAAACAGGGATGTGGTTCCTGCAACACTTGGATTTACATGCGCTATGACAATCCCGCAATGTCTGTGTATTTTGCTTATCATATGTGCAACACGACACTTAGATGGGGTCCCTGGAGCCTACTTTGTCCTGTTGATCCTTGAAAAAAGCAAGTCTGCTAGAGCAACAAATAGCCCTTTCACACACCTTTTGACCCCAGTTCAATTCCTTTCCTCTGACCTGGTCCCAGGAATATTTGCCTGTTGCTAAGGCCGTGGCATTGAACGAGCTGCTGCTGCTCAACCACCTTTGCGGGATCCCAGAGTACAAATATGAGGTGAGGTGGAATGGCTTTGCTTGGTTGAATTGTCCTCTGTTTTGCACCTGAAATGGAAGCAAGGGCGTTTGCTCAGAGGATGACAACCAGTAAGGCTCCATTGCTTGCCGCATTCTAAAGCTGGGTGGGCAAGTCACCAGCATAGCTCAGGCTCTTACACCTTTGCAGGCGTTACACAAACTGCGCCTCGCATGCAATGCCTCGTGCCATGCTCATGCTACAGGCGGCAGAAGCTCTGTCCAAGCCCCGCGACCCCCCTATAGTCCCTCTGCTAGGTTACTTCTGCAGCGCGCCCACTCAGGTAGAAGGCTGGGGTGTGCTGTGGGTGGGGTATACCGGATCATTGTGTAAGTTCTTTCTTGGCATGGCAAAGAAAGGGATGTCCTGTGTATAGCAACAGCACACTGAGTGGCGCGGAATGTACACCAGAGGGTACTGGCCTGCAGCTTCCAAATATTTCCAGTTCCTTTCAATCTTTCCATTCCATGTGTATGCTGGTCATTAGCCAGCCCTTGGTTTTGGGACTATCTGCACAAAAACACATCTGATTGCTGTCTATGACCTCATCTTTGAAGAGCTGGAAAAGAAGATCAAATCTGTTGTAGACAATGGGGGTCACTTCTCACAAAACTCCTTCTTTGCTTTGCACACTTGAAATCTCTGCATGTTAGGTTAATCAGATTAGCAAAACGGCCTTCAGTCCAATCACGAGAAGCAAAAACACATACGTTGGATGTTTTAGAATGATTTTACGAGTCTGAGGCATGAACAACTATAATACTTTGGGACTCATTCAGAGTTTGATTCCTTTGCTGAGTGTGAGACAAGGGCCGCAAATACGCTCTGCTATGTGCATGCAGTTGCATTGCACGTGTGGTGCATGCTTGCATCTGCTGCTGCAAGATGCTGCTTGATCCTGTGCCTGGTTCCACCTGAGGCAGCAGACAACGAGGCAGCACCTGTGCCTGGTTCCACCTGTGCCTGGTTCCACCTGAGGCAGCACCTGTGCCTGGTTCCACCTGAGGCAGCAGACAATGAGGCAGTGCGGCTTTCCCGTTGCCAATGCCATTCCTCAGCAAGGCAACTCACCTTATGTGTGTAGGGCACTGTGCGGCAGCCATATTAGACCTGGAACCAGGCGTCATGGAGCACCAGTGCACCAGTTACAAGCTCAGGCTAAGTCCTTGACCGAGGCAGTGTGTGGCTGGTGAATGTGCAGGATGCGGCGCTGCACTCGACTGACCTCGACCAAGACAGTGTTTGGCTGGTGTACAAGTGGGAAGGCTTGAGGCCAATGAATCTGTACCTGGACGCTGGGCCGCCAGAGCCTCAAGGCTTTGGACTTTTCAAGAGCAGGTGCACCACTTTGCGCTTTCCACACGGCTGCCCTCTTGCATGCAGCTGCCCACAGCTGCCCTTCCCTGCAGTGCAGTCGCCCTTCTCTGCTGTGTTGCTGCAACATGGCCCATGCACCAAGTGTGTACATACGTAACCGCGCACGCGCACACACTTGCGCACATGCGCGCGCACACACATGCACATCACATGTACACACATGCACATCACATGTACACACATGTACCTTCATACACACAGCTGCAGCACAACTGCCCATGCGCAGCTGCAGCTAAGGCCCCACACGCTGCCTGTGCACTTGCCCCGTACCAGAATGGCTTAGTCAGCCCTTACTTAAGCATTCTCCTTGGCGGCCCTGCTTTGTCCTCCAACATTGCTGTGCATTGCATTCTCACCTCCTGCCTTACTTGCTCCTTAAATCTGCCCTCCCTTGCCTGTCTCCATGTCACCTCCTTTAACCCTGCCTGCCTGTCCAACCATTTGCTCTTGAGATTCCACTTGTCAGTTTCAGGGCTTAAATAGGGGATCGGAGAGAGAGAGGATGCGCTTACCTCATGCATGCCTCTCACAGGCCCTTTCCTGCTTGACTTCTACCTACCTTGCGGGTGACAGTCATGTCCCAGCTTTCATCTCTAAGCACCATCTTGAGAGGCTCTCACAGCCCCACCTCAAGACATGGCTTGTTCTTATTTGCCATGGTGTAGGGAAAAGGCACAGGCAGAGGCCTGGGCAAACCGGGTGGCCATGCTAAAGAGTCTTTCCCGCCAGCTGCTGTGCGCCGTTGACTTCATCCACAGTGCAGACACGGTGCACGGCTCACTAAGCAGCGGCTGCGTGTTCATCAATACATCTTCAGGTCTGTTCATCAACACCTCATTAGTAAGATCAGGTTTCTTCATCAATATCTTGTAAGGCGCAGCTTCTCACAATCCTTAGCTGTGCTTGCTTTGGCTGTGCGTTGATTCTGTGATGTGCCTTAGCTTATAAGACGCAAGCTAGAACAAGCAGTGCTTGGTAGTCAATATGGAAAAGTGGAAATGTGTCACTATTTTTATCACAGAGATTGAATCAGCAAAAATTATGTGTTTGTGTATGTGTGTGTGTTTGCGTGTGTGTGTGTGTGTGTGTGTGTGTGTGTGTGTAGCAATCATACTCTTCCAATTAATACCTTAGGTACCGATGTCTGTTATTTGTACTTCCACTATCATGGCGTCCTTCTCAAAAAATGAGCTTGCCAAAGTTCATTATTTATTTTTTTTCTATTAATAATGCAATGATGATATATGATTCACCATCAGAACAATATCTGTGAATTATTTAAGGATCTTGCAGGCAGTTCTATCATACTGTGCCCTTGGTTTTGTGAGGAACTCGTTGTTGGTGACCATTTCTTCCGCCCAACCAAGACTTAACTTCCAAAAACCTGGCACCGGAACTCTTTTTCCGACTATCTTTTTAAATTCTGCTTCGTGCAGATCATGTCTTGCTAAGCTTCCATTATTGTTGGCCTTGAAGTCGGTGATGGGCAGCGACTCCTGTTTCAAATCAAATGTGTGCTAGCTCTCTGCAAACTCTGCTGTACACCCAATTTGCCCTATCTGCCTGCAGACCTGAAGTATCCCGATGACTTAGTCCTAAAGCTGGACAGCTTTGGATTTGGCAAGTGGTATATGCCCTCCCAGCAGGAGGAGGAGAGGGCATCAGCCACAGGGGCACGTTCAGGTGAAGTATTAAATGCGTGTGTTCAACATTGCACTGTCAATGTTCCTAAAAAGGTGCGCAGGTCTGGCACGCAACAGCCAGCCAGCATGGTCCCTGCTTGAAAGACCTCCAGTAACTTCAGCATGCATCGAGTTGAAATGGAGGTGTCACATATTAGTTTTGTAGACAGTGATATTGATTTGAAGCAATAACAATCTTGCACAATCTTCTTGCGCTGTCCTGTAACGCACAGCAGTCTAGCCAAGTGGGAGTCTGCCTCTTTGATGCTGCGTCACTACAATTTCCAGGGTTGGGTCATGCGTATTTTATCGCATTTTACGCATTGATAAAAAAGGCTAAAATTCGCTAATTAAAAAAAAAACGGTTTACAATGCGGGTTCCAATGCGACACCTTCCCCCCCCGGGGAAGTTCCTTCGTTCCTGCTCATTTCCTCTTTTGGCAACTTCACTTAGTCTAAGCAAATTAAGAGAAATAAGGGATTTTTAAACAATCCACATATCTACTCCTCATTGTTGCTGCGGTCCTCATCGCTGCTGCTACTGTCCTTTGCATCACTGCCCTGGCATTCCTCGTCGTTGCTGAAGACTTTGATGCTGGTGCCTGAGCGAGCCCCCTGCTCCAGGACCTGGGTGCGCTCAACCAAATTTGCTCCCCTGCACACTGCAAGCGTCCGCTGCTTCTTTGCAGGTGCCGAGGAGGTGCTCGCACTTGCTGCTATACGTCTGTCGAGCTTGCGCTGCTCTGCTTCTGCTGCTGCTGCTGCTACTTTCTTGTTCTGAGCATCGATGGCCCCCATCTCATCCAGGACAGGCTGCTGGACTGCCTCATCTGCTGTGCACTTTGCTTCCCCACAAGTTGGATTAATGTGCAGGAAGTGCTCCCTGATGCGGGAAGTACCTGCTACAAAGACATGCTTGCAGTACTGGCACTCCACCTTGTGCTGGTGCGTCCTGTCTTTCAGCTCAATGGTTGTGGCATGATCCAATTCTTTCCCCTTCTTTAAAAGCTTTTCAAATATATCAAATATACATATATAGTTTTCATGTAAGAATGAAAAGGGGTGTTAAGTAGCTGGGGGGCGGTTAGGGGCCCACAGGCCCCCTTCTACCCCTCAAACCTCTACCTTCAAAAATGACCCCTAAATGTGGACGCATCGACTTCTAATACGCGCATTGTTCGTACCATAAGCGCATTGGTCTGGGCAAATGGGGGCATGACCCAACCCTGACAATTTCAAAAGCAGTTGTTGCTGACTGAATTAAAAACTTAGCTACTGAATTAGGAGCTGCCCTTTCTTTGTGGGGATTTGTGCTCTTGGGCAAGCATTTTCAAGCTACATGTGTGAGCGTCATAACCAAAGAAAATGCTTTGTAAATGCTGCATTTGCGGGGGAAAAATGCTTGTATTGCAAATTGGCTAGCATGCACGTCCACACTGCACTTCAGCTAAGCTGCCCTTGCTTGGCAGGTTCAGCTATGTAACCCTCTCTTCTCACTTGCAAACAACTAGGAATTGGCATACAGCGCTATATGAGGGAGTTCTATAGCGCAATATAGCAATTTAGCGCTTATTTTGCTGTATTTCAGCTGCTATATCTGCCAGAACTCCACCTTGCACTTCGAATTTTGCCATCAAAATCGGTAGGGAGGTTCAGCACTCTGTATTATGCCCCCATACAAGAAATAAAAGCGAAAATTATGTTGGGGCTGGGGTCTTCTAGCAACCACAATAGCGCTATACCTGGCACTCTGGTTGCACTCCTACTCATGTGCAGGCACATGCCTTAGTACCGCTGGGCCCCTCATTCCTCAATTCCCTTGATGCTTACAACAGCTCTGGATATCCCCTTGAAATACTGCCTGAAAAATAAAATGTCGACAGGTTGGCCCTTCAAATCAGGTGCATTGTGATCTGAAGAACCCGCTTGTGTTCCAAGGCACTCCCTAGCTGTCCGCTCTCAAGTGCTGATTGCTGCCCAACGCTGATTGCTCTCTTCTACTGTCTGCTCTTCAAAATCTTCTGCTGGTGCTGGTGCTGGTGCTGGTGCTGGCGCTGGTACCATTACTGCTCGCTGCATGGTTGCTTGCATGGAGCTGCTTGCGTGGACTTGCAGGGCACTCCAGCTTGATGAAGGGGACCCCGTAGATGATAAAATGATTGGCTATAAGATAATGGAACTGCTTGCGCTATGCGGGGCCCATTGAGAAGGACTGGATATGCTGCTTCTTGGCCACTGGCTTCCGAACACAGTCTATCTCCTCCTCACCTAATTCTCCTCCTCCTCCCTGGCATGCTCCTTGGGGATTGTACAAAACCCTGCTGCTTCCAGTTCATGCTGTATGCAGTTATGACGCTGCATTGTCCTGGGGTTCGCGTGGCTGAGGTTGGCGTGCCACATTTGCACTCTATCGCGCAGCCCCTCTCTGGCTAAATCTTTATTGTAAACCTCTTTTTTTTATTAGGTTATGGGTGTATAGCATTATAAGTGAAAATGGCTACACAGGGTTCTCATCCCAAAAAAGTGTGTAGCACTGGAGGAGGCTAAATTGTGGCGCAGCCAAAATTTTTATTGATTTTAACAGTTATTAGTTAAGTTTTAAATGCTGTAGTGTGGCAATGCAGAGCTTGGGCATTCCAGCTACCCTTGTGCTGCCACCTGCGCATGAGGTCATGCATACTATTACAAACACATCATACAAATGTCTAAAGCCTGACCAGGCAAACATTCATGTCATCTGTAAATTCTGTGCTGTCAGGAACCATTGCCTAAGACTCCTCATCGCTCTCAGAATCGCTGCTGAGCTCAATGGGCTGCTGCTGCCTTGGCTGCGGCTGCTTGCTGTACGTTGCTGAGCGGCGAGGTTTGGCGTGGATCCACTTTTGCACTGCAACTAGAACAGGGAACTGCTGAAAGTCCCAGAAGCTCTGAGTTGAAAGCTGCACGCACACATTTAAGTGCTCCTCTTCCAAGCGGTTGCGCCGCTCGTCCCTGGTGTACGCTAGCTTGCTGAACAGTCGCTCCTCCACCACTGAGCCAGGCACTTGCACCAATCCAATGTGGGCTAGCTTCATCCAATCGCTGATCTTCATGTTGAGGTCCACACAGCTGTTAACACTCTCCCAAAAGGCAGCTGTGGACATGCCCAAACTTACTGCTGGGCTAAGCAGGCGCAGGGCATCATCTGCTTGCTCAAGCAGAGCAGTGCCACTCAATGGCGCAGTGAGGAGCACTGTACCGAGCACTGCAGTCATCCCTGCCCAAAGCGCTATCCAGTTTAGGGATGCTTGCTTGTGTCCCCTGTGGCTCTTCCGCTGCTTCTCCTCCTCCTGCTCTGAGCCCTCCTCATGGTTTAACTCTGCAACCTCCCCAGCGGTAGCAGGTGGTGTGGCAGAAGGGAGAGCTGCAGCTGCTGTGCTTGCTGGGGGAGCTACTGCTGCTGGTCCTGATGCTTCTGATGCTTCTGATGCTTCTGATGATGATGATGATGATGATGATGATGGAGGAAGAGGAGGGCTTGCTGCTGCTCCTACTGCTGTCTCTGTGCCTTGGGACTGCACGCTTGCAGGGGGCGGCATGCTTGCATGGGACTGAGGACTTAGAGCTGCTGCTGCTGCACCTGCTGGTGCTGCCGGTGCTGCTGCTGGAGCTGCTACTGGAGCTATTGCCCTTTCTGTAGCTGATGCTGCCGGTTCCCTAGAGTTGGGACGGGGAGGGGGCTGTCCCTAGTTTGGGAAATCACTCATCTTCCTCACTTTCACCATCCCAAGAAACATGAAATATAAATTTTTGGCTACGCGGGGTAGTCCCCAACAATTTTATCTGTCAACACTTGGCTACACAGGGTGGTCAGCGATGCCCTGCCGGGCGTCGCTGTGTGGCACCAAAATGCGACACAAAGTGCTTAAAATGCGCAATCATCAGCAGACTGTGGACATGCACCCATGCATGCACGCATGGACACTTGATGTACAGGAAGCCGTGCTGCTTATGGAGGGACCCAGTTGGATGTTGAGCTTGAAGAGGGCAAGCGGCAGGACCTGCAGGTTTGTGATTATTTATGTCAAATTTGTTACCCTTATGATAAGCTTTATCCCCTGTGTTTCATATTGCCTTGAAATATGCTGACAGAGCCAATAATGCCTGCGAAGCCTGTTGTTTGCAGTAGGGAGGCGCTGGATATGGCGTGCAAGCCACTGGTTGCTCGAAGCATTCGAAAAACTTTCTTCAAAGCGAAGGTTGTTTTCAGGAATGCTCAAGACGTGCGTTTAGCACACACTGCACAATAGGGTAAAGACTTATATAGGAAAAGCGTTAAATAGGGTTAAATATAAAGAATAGGGGTTAAACAAAATTAGATGAGGAATAAGGGTTTGAGTTTAGCGTAGCCGCCTCTTGGCACTATCATGCAGTCACAGAATGCACCTGTGCGTGTTGTTGCAAATTTTTCTTCAGGCCGCCATTCGGCACTGTGGTGCACATTAATTTTGAAACAGGAAGCAGTTAGCACCTCGCTTTTTGAGGTTCAAGAATATTGGCTATAGACTTGCAACTTAAACAGATCAGAGAGAGACAGCCATCAGGCTAACTCATGCTTTCTGAAACACACGTGCTTTAGCGAAGTGCAGGCTATTGAACGTGGCTCTTGAGGGCTCAACACGTAGTAATAGTTGTGAGCAATCAAAGAGGCAAAACCCAAAAACATAGTCTATGTGAGCAATCTGAGGGATGAGCTGCAGGAAAGGCATGCATGCCAGCAAACTTGTACCTTTGCACTGTGATGCCCACGATCAGACATATGCACCCTGTCAGATCTAACTCAACGGAATCGAAGAGGGGAGTTCCATCTGTGCAGTTTCATAGATGCACCGAAGCCGCGCACACATACATGAGTGCCAATTACCAAGACACGAACGCAGAAGTTGGCGGGGAGTTTGCTCCAGTGTTGTGCTCAACATCCGCACATGGGTCTCCCTTGCAGGCAAGCGCATTGCTTCTCGTGGAGACATTCATGGCTCTGTTGGCGTCAGCACCCAGTGGAGTGATGACACGCCCTTCCCTCCAGCGCCTGCTTTTTGACGTGTTCCATGAGGACATGGACGCATACAGAACGTATTGCTTGGAGGTGCGAGTGCTTCTTAGGTTGCCTGTCAAGCATGCCAATGTTGGCTGGCCACATACCTCTTGCTGGGCTCCGCTTCTCTCCTGTCAGCTGGAGCGCTCACCTGCTGCGTCACCAAAAGCCCCGCTCCCTGCCCCCACATGCTGCCCTGCAAGTAGCCGAGGGGCCTTGGTATTTGATCTTCTATTGTTTGTGTTCCTTGAGCTGGGCCTGTTGGCTTGCATGTACAGCTTTCAACACTGCACCGCTTCCCTGATACATATGAACGCAGGACTCAGAGGGGAACTATGAGCGCTTGGTGGAAGTGCTAGACGTGGATGACGGGGCAGGTTGGGGATTCCTGTCCATGCTCCTGCGAGGGGAGGCCAGTGCTTTGCAGCTGTCGCAGCACCGGTTCTTGAGCCCCTTCAACCAATAGCTGTACAGGGCCAGGCGAAATTGAAGTTTTGTTGACCCTGTTGCGTGCTTTGTCCAAGATTAAATGCACTCTATGCGGAGCAAAAGCTGGAGGGCTCGGCTTCTGTGACTCAACGCAGCAGCGCTTAGGAGCTTGTAAAGTGGGATTACAAATAAAGGCCTTCAGTCAAGAGGTGTGACTGCTAGCCTGCCCATAGAAGGCATGCATGAAGGAAAAAGTATAGCTTATTATTATTGTTGTTGTTATTATTATTATTGTTGTTCTGGCTCAGAAAGGTAGACATATCGTGGAAAGCTCATGGACTCTGTGTACATCCAATACATAGCAGAGAGTCTCTGCTGGGTTGCCTTGGGTGTGGCACCTGGTGCTTATGAGGAAACCACTCCCTGCATAAATTAAGAAAAGGAGACGCATCGGCCCAAAGAGCCGTGAGTCTCCTCCACCAGGGAGAAGGAAGAACCAGCGAGGATCTGGAGGGTGACAAGCCGCCCCCTGCTCGAGACCAAGACCTTGAGAGCAACTAGTTCAAGCCCCTGCAAATGTTCGCTTTGAGCTTTGAGCTCAAAACTCAGAGTCTGAGTTCATCCCTCTTCTTGCCTGCTTTCACGACATCAATGATTCTGAGATCAATATTTTTTTGAACCAGGAATCTATTAGACTCTAAACATTTTTGACTTGGCTTCAGCTTTAAATATTGGGTGAGCCTGTTTCTTCAAAAAAGCCATCAGCCAGAGTCTCGGGCTGAAGGCCACCTTGTAAAACCTTTCCTTTCCTAGGGCCAGTGGCTGTTGATGGACCGCCTTTTTCTTTATCTGCATCTGGATTTGGGCACAAAACACAGCGCATTGTGGCTCGTTTTGGGAGTACATTCCCATACTCTGCATGTCCAGACGATAAATTGGCAACATCATGATCATACCTGCATAAGGTTAGGTTACAAAGCTGTACCTGCCAGACGAGGGCAGCTTAGCTGAAGCCAAACAGGCCTGCAACCGAAACCAAATAAGGCAAGCTAGGTCGTGACCTGAAAACTAGGCACAGCACTCCAAGCAC